>OBJO01000154.1_pt1 | contig 33702 bp, 27 predicted proteins | sample 1481741 | NCBI WGS metagenome assembly OBJO01 (sample SAMN06140803, study PRJEB22556) | human gut metagenome | host: Homo sapiens | place: China: Beijing | collected 2014 | reverse complement strand
GCAAACTAAGTCCGAGAGGAATGAAGGACCTTGATAAATCACATACAAAAAGACCGCCACATATCCGTGACGGTCTTTTATTTGTTTTTCTAAACTTACTGACATTGGGCCGTCAGGCCCCTATCAGCTGCGTCATTGACACACTTTTGTGTCAATATGAAACAAATGATATGTGATATTCAATTTCATAATATGCTAGAAATGTGATGAAACGTATATACAACTGCAATCAAATATATGGCACGATAATTTCATGTATATTTTTGTTCATACTTCATACTATGGAAAGAAGAAGGTGTTTTCATGAATAAAATATATAAAGTTATTTGGAATCGTGTCAGACATTGCTATGTTGTCGTGTCTGAAATTACGAAAAATCACGGGAAAGAACATTCGACCAATCTCCGCGTCTCGAAAGGGCTGTGTGCGCTGACCTTGGCCATCGGCCTCAGCCTGTCGTCCTATGCCTTTGCGGCGGATCCAGTTGCGTTAGGAAATGAGGGAACCGCTGCCTATGATGACCATGGTAACCTGACTATTGGTGATCAGAAGACTGTTGCACAAGGGTCTAATAAGAAAGAGAAAAACAATACTGTCATTGGCACCCAGACTGATACACTGCGTAAGGATACAAACGATAATGACAAAGGCCAGGCCATGGCTGAAGATAACAAGAAACTGGTGGATGGGGAAGGGCAGGCACATCCCATCACTACGTCCACCGAAGCAGGCGGTTCCACAGCCATCGGCTATCAGAGCCATGCCGAAGGCACCGACTCCACCGCCATCGGCAACAAAGCAAAAATCAACGATAAGCTCGTAACCTACTATGCCGATAAAGACGGCAACCAGACCACATCGATGGACGATGCTGCCTGGTACAAGGATGATAACGGCAATCCGACGAGAAAGCCCCCAGTGTTCCGTGATGCTGATGACAATACGACCACTACGCCTCAGTACAAGTATACCCATACCGTAACGGCAGAGGATGGCACGACTTCTACCGTCACGGACATCACGACCGATGTCAGCAAGGCCAACAAAGATGACAAAGGGAATCTTGTGTACAATTACAACCCCTATGATAATACCAGCTACCTTTATTCCGTCCAGCTCTATCAGTCGGCGGCCAATTCCATTGCTGCCGGTACCAACGTTACTGCCAATGGAAGCTCTGCCGTAGCCGTAGGCGACAGCGCCAAGGCCGATGGCAACAGCACCATCGCCATCGGGACAGGGGCCAAGGCTACGGATACCAGTGCAGGGGGGACGGGATCCATTGCCATCGGTAAAGGGATTGAAGCTACTGACAGCTCTACGGCAGTTGGCTTGAATGGAACAAAGGCAACCTATGGCTCTTCTGCCTACGGTAACAACGCCGTAGCCCAGGATGGTTCCTCCGCTCTTGGTTCAAATATACAGGCATCCGGCGGTTCTTATGCTTCCGGTATAGGAACAACAGATAAGCCTGTCTCTGCTACTGGAGGTTCCTATGCAACGGGTATGGGAGGTACCACAGCAACCAATGGCAGTATAGCTTTTGGTAATAATGTTAAAGCCGGTGACAAAGGCGGTGGTGCTTTTGCCGTAGGCATGGGCGGAACTATGGCAGACAGTGGCAGTATGGCTGTGGGTAATAATGTTCAAGCCGGTGAAAATGGTGGCGGCGCCTTTGCCGTAGGTATGGGCGGAACTACTGCCGACAGCTCCTCTATGGCTGTGGGCGTTGGCGTCCATGCCACTGGCAGTGCTTTTGCCTCCGGTCGGAATGGAACATCGGCTCAAAGTGGCGGTATCGCTTATGGGGATAATGTCAGTGCCCAATACGGTGGCTTTGCTGCAGGCACTAACAATACTACTTCTACAGGCAGCGGCGTAGCTGTAGGATCCAATGTCCATGCTTCTGGCAGCAATTCTTATGCCGGCGGTATGAATGGCACCACGGCGGATAGTGGCAGCATTGCTTTCGGGAATAACGTCCATGCCGGTAGCAGCGGCGGTGGCGCTTTTGCAGCAGGGATGAATGGGACCACTGCCGATGGCAGCAGTGTGGCTGTAGGGGATAATGTCCATGCATCCAGTGGTTCTTATGCTGCAGGCATGGGCGGAACTTCTGCAAGCGGCAGTGCTGTGGCCATTGGCAATAATGCTTATGCTTATGGCAATTCCTATGCCTTCGGTTCTTCTGCTCGTGCAGATAGCAGCTCTACCGCTATTGGCAGTTCGGCTACAGCAAAGGGCAGTTCCTATGCTTTTGGTTCTTCCGCCGATGCAGATAACAGCTCTTATGCCATTGGGGATTCTGCCTATGCCCGGAGCAATTCCATGGCCATCGGCGATGGTGCGAAGTCCGGTGTATCCGGTGGTATCGCCCTGGGCAGCAACTCCACTGTCTACCGGGGAGCCACTGCCGGTCTGGATCCTCGCAACGGCCAGCCTTCGGAAAACACCACGCCCACCTGGAAATCCACCTATGGTGCTCTTTCCATTGGTGCCGTGGACAGTGACGGCAATGTGACCGGTACCCGCCAGATCATCGGTGTGGCCGCCGGTACCAATGACACCGATGCTGTAAACATGGCTCAGCTGAAACAGGTGGCCCAGGGCTTCAGCATCCACGATTATGGCGTCAATTCCATTGATACCACCACCGATACCAACTACAACAATGCAGGGGCTGTGGGCAACAATTCTTTGGCCGCCGGTGTCAGCGCCAAGGCAGAGGGCGCAGGTGCTACGGTCATCGGCCAGTACGGCGAGGCCACCGGTCAGTATGCTCTGGCTTTCGGCGGCAGCAATACGGATTCCACTGGCACACCGGTAGACAATACCGCCAGCGGTGCCAATTCCCTTGCTTTTGGTGAACGGACGGCCGCCAGCGGTAATAATTCCACCGCTTTCGGCTGGCAGACGACGGCCACGGAGAAACGGGCCACTGCCTTTGGTGAGCGCACCACCGCATCTGGAGCCAATTCCACTGCCTTCGGCCAGCTGGCTGTTGCTTCTGGGCAGAACTCCACCGCCTTTGGCAACGAAGCCGTAGCCAACAACTATGGCTCCACGGCCTTTGGCAACCGTACGGAAGCGCTGGGTGCATATTTCACCGCTTTCGGCAACAGCACCGTAGCCGCCGGTATGAACACGGTGGCCTTTGGTACCGACAACGTGGCCGGTGCCGTGTTGGATGATAATGGTGCCTATACTAACATTATTTATCAGACAAACCCTAAGAATGGCCGCGTCGTTAAGGATAGTAATGGCAATCCTATTGAGCTTTCCCGTGAAAAAATGGATGCCCGGGGTAACTTGGCCTATACGGACAGCAATGGCAGTACGAAATCCGTCACCTACACTGTTTCCGGCGGGGAAACCCACAGCTATGTGCTGCTTCAGGGCGAAGATGGCAATACCTATATCCGTGACTACCGCGGCAACATCCGCAGTGCTGCCATCGGCAGCGACGGCACGGTGACCGTAGGGGACAAGCCCCTTACGAACGTGACCCTGAAAAAGGCCACCTCCGGTGCCAATGGCTATAACATCTTAAGCAACGCCAACGCCACCGTCTGGGGCGAAAACAGCATTGCCTCCGGCGAAGCATCCACCGCTTTTGGCATTGGCTCCACAGCCAGCGGCAAGAACTCTCTTGCAGCTTTGGGCGGCACGGCATCGGCAGAGAATGCCGCCGCCATCGGCAACGGTGCCAAGGCAACGCTGGCGGACAGCGTCGCGTTGGGCAGCGGCTCTGTGGCCGACCGCGTGAGCGGTGCCAAGGGCTATGATATGCTGACGAAGGGCGATACCACCAATACGTCTGCGGCATGGGTGTCTAATGCCAATGCCATCGCTGTGGGCAACGGCAGCACGCTGACGCGCCAGATCACCGGCGTGGCCGCAGGCTCCCAGGAAACCGATGCCGTCAACGTGGCCCAGCTGAAAGCAGCGGGCTTCAAGGTCACCACCCAGAACAATGGCAATATTTCCAGCGCCATTCTCAATGGGGATACCCTGGACTTTGAAGGCAAGGACAATGCCATTGTCTCCACGTCCAAGGACAGCAAGACCATCACCGTGGCCGTCAGCAAGACTCCGACCTTTGACAGTGCCACCTTCTACAACCCCAATCCGGCTGCAGGTCAGAACAACGAGAAGGTCACCATTGCCAACGGACATATCAGCACCTACAACAAGGACCAGCAGGAGAGAGCGGTACTCGGCACGGATAATCAGGGCAGCGGCACCCTTCACTTGATCAACAATGACCTGTCTCAGGTTCATGTGTACACCCAGAACTCAAAGGAAGATGGCAACGACGGGATCACTCGTATGTACTATATTTCCTCTTCCGGCAACGGCGGCGAGGTTCAGGGCATCCATACCATTGCCGTCCTCGATGATGGCATCAGCTATGCCGGCGACAATGTGAAACCCAACACCTCGGAGAAGGTGGTGGTGAAGCACAAGCTGAATTCCACCATGGACATCACCGGCGGCGCGGATACGAGCAATCTGTCCGACAACAACATCGGCGTGGTGGCCACTCCGGCTGTGGAAGATGAACAGGGCAATATCACCCAGAAGGGCAAACTGGAAATCAAACTGAACAAAGATGTCACCGGCCTCAACACCGTCACCGCCGGCACAGCCAAAATCGGCCACAATGCCGATGGCGTGCTGGACACGATGCAGAACGGTCAGCCTACCGGCCAGCATGCAGCCGCCGGCGACTATGTCACGGGCCTGACCAACAAGAATTGGACTACCGAGAATCCGACCTACGTCAGCGGCCGCGCAGCCACCGAAGATGAACTGGCAAAGGTGTCCGGCGACGTGACGACGAATGCCAAAAACATTGCCAACAATGCCACCAACATCAAAAACAATGCGGATACCATCGCCAAGGGCCTGAGCTTTGCGACCAATACCAAGGACGCCAACAACAAGGCCGGCGATTATCAAGGCTACAAGGTGGTGAACCGCCAGCTCGGCGATACGATCTCCATCAAGGCGAACGATGCGGATGCTTCCCGTCACTATGCCACGACGAACCTGACCACGGAAATCGCCGATAATGGAGATATCACCATCAAGATGGATGAGAACCCGACATTCAATGTCGTCACGGCCACGAGTGTCAACCTGAACCCGAAGGATACCACCACCAAGGATAAAAATGGTAACACGGCTTCTGCCCGGTTGGATGCCCACTATCGGGATGCCAGCCTGAATCCGGACAAGAACGTCACCATGGCCGATGGCAGCACGGGCATGGTCCGTCTCCACTACCATGATGGCGAAGGCACCATCCACGACCTGGCCACCATGGATGACGGTCAGATTTACGTTGGGGACATCAAGACCGACGGTAGCCTCGATACCACCGGCTTTGGCCGCAAGATGAACGAGAAGACCACCATCAACGGCGGCGTGACCAATAAAGACAACCTCTCCGATAATAATATCGGCGTTGTTTCTGATGGCACCAGTACTCTGACGGTGAAACTGGCCAAAAACCTCAAGAATCTGGAATCCGTCCAAGCGGGCAAAACTACCATTGACGACAAGGGCCTGACCATCAAGAAGTCCGACGATGACAGCAGCAAGAACGTGGTCGTTCTGGGCGATAAAGTGGCCTTCGGGGACAACCAGGTCAACCATATGGGCAGCGGTGCGTCTAAAATCACTGAGGATGATAAGGGAAACAAAACTTACGAATATAATACCCTCAACAACGGGGCCAATATCGGCGACGTCAAGAATATTGCGAACAGCATCGTCCAGCCAGTCATCGATACGGTGAACAAGGGCTGGGAACTGGATGTCAACAGCACGAAGCAGAAAGCCGTGACGCCGGATAGCCCGAAAGTCAATTTCATCCAAGGCCAGAACATCACCATTACCGGCGATACGGCCAACAGGGACAATGTGACCATCGCCACCGCTGATGACGTGCGGTTCAATACGGTCCGTGTGGGCGGCGTCAAGACCGATACCGGTTATACTGGTGGCATTGTTATTGGCAAACAGTCTGGGGGAGACAGTGCCAACCCGGATGAAAATGACTACATTACAGGGTTGAAGAATATCAACTGGGACAGCAACAAAATCCAGAGCGGCCGTGCGGCTACGGAAGACCAGCTGAAAAAAGTCGCGGATGATATTAAGCAGGGTACCGTTGCCGGTGATGTATACGTTACTGGTGGGGAAGTGTCCTATCATACGGATGGTGGTACCGACAATGGTCAGCCTACGGTCAATGATGGTACGGGCAAACTTACCCTGACAGAAAACAATAAGACCTCAAAGGTTGAAATCACCGGCCTTCACGATTATTATGTGACCAATGGAACCGTAACGGATGACGGCAAGACACTGGAACTGACTCGGAATGACGTGGATGGGGACGGAAACCATCAGAAAATTTCCGTTGACCTGAGCAATGTGCTGAAAAATGACCAGCATCTGGTGGTCAATCCGGATGCCGCTGATGGCAAGTATACGGTTAATACCACCGATGGCACAGTCACTTTGAAAGTCAAGAATGGCAACAAGTACGATGACATCACCATCGGCGGCTTTGAAGGGCTGGGCAAAGGCATGAAGTTCGGGGCCAACAAGATGGCCAAAGACGGCGGCGGCAATCCGGTGACCAACCAGCTGGGCAGCACCATCAGCATCACCGGCGCCGGCACGAAAGAGCTGGACAAATACTCCGGCCAGAACCTGCTGACTTCTGTGGAACAGGATGAAGATGGCAACACCACCGTCCATGTACTCATGGATAAGAATATTTCTGCCGACGGTGTGACAGTCGGCCAGGCGGGCAGAGATGGGCAAGATGGCTTGGCCGGCACCATCGGCATCAACGGCAAGAACGGTGTGAAAGGTGAAGATGCCAAGGAAGGCATTACCACCACCGTCATCCACACCGAAAAAGGCCAGCCCGGTGAAAATGATGCCACCGGCAAGCCCGGTGTGGATGGCAAGGACATCACCCGCATCGTTTACCAGAACGACCAGGATAAAGTCGATGGCAAGGACGGCAGCCATACGGTAGCCACCCTTGACGACGGGCTGAAATTCAGCGGTGACAACAACAAAGTCATCAATAAGAAGCTCAATGAACAGCTCCAGTTCGTGGGCGGAGCGGATAAGGACAAGCTGACCCAGAACAACATCGGCATCAATGAACTGGAAGATGGCAAGCTGACCATCCAGCTGGTGAATACGCCGGATCTGGGAGAAAAAGGCAATCTGAAAGCCGGGGATGCCCAGATTGGCTACTTTGATGGAAATACCCTGTCCATGACTAAGGATGGGCAGAAACCTTCCGGCAATTATGCTCCGGCTGGCAGCTATGCCACGGGTCTGTCTAATACAGAATGGAACGTGGATGCTCCTGAATACGTCAGCGGCCGTGCAGCCACGGAAGATCAGCTGAAGAAAGTCAGCGATGCCATTGGCAAGCAGGTTGCCGCCAAGAGCGATTATCAGCTCGTAGCCAATGACAAAACTACCGATGGCAGCTATACTCCTGATAATGGCACGCTGAAGCTGCAGGTGAAAGATCCGAACAATACCAGCGCAGAGGCAAAGACCATTACCATCAATGACATTGCTTCCAAGTCGAAAGTGGACAAAGCCCTTGACCGTACCGTCAAATACGACATGAAGGACGGGAAAGTGGACAAGACCCACATCACCTTTGAAGCGACAGACGATAAGGGCAATCCGGTGGATACCCAGGTCAGCCATATGGCCAGCGGTGCATCGGAAATCCAAGATGACGGGAAAGGGAACAAGACCTACGTCTACAACACCGACAATAATGCCGCCAATATCGGCGACGTCAAGAATATTGCCAACAGCCTCGATGCTGAAGTGACCAAGAAGGGACTGAACTTCAAGGGTAACGACGGCCAGGAAGTCCATCGCGACCTCGGCACCACGCTGAACATCGTCGGCGGCATCAATGACACGGAGAAGCTGAAATCGGCTTCGTCCAAGAATCTCGGTGTCCGTAAGAGCGATGATAACAGCTTGGAAATCGTCATGACTGATACGCCGGACTTTGAAAAAGTCACTGTCGGCAAAGATACTGATCCGACCAAGAAAATCATCATAGGTGAACAGACCGTTACCGGAAAGAAAGCGGATGGCAGCGATGCAGACAAGCCTCAGACCGGCAACTACATCACTGGTCTGGACAACAAGGCTTGGGATAAAGACAATGTTGTCGAAAACCGTGCCGCTACGGAAGGTCAGCTGAGAGACGCCATTAACAGTGTAAACGATTCCGTTAATAAGGGCTTTGGCCTGGCTGATGAAAAGGACGGCAAAGTAACGAAAGCTCTGGGCGAAACCATCACTGTCAAGGGCGATACTGTCTACAATACAGATGGTACGGTTGCCAAAGACGGCAATATCAAGACCGCTGTAAACGGCGATGCCATCCAAATTTCCCTCAATGACCAGCTGACCATCGGCCAGAAAGGCGCTGACGGCCAAGATGGTAAAGATGGTAAAGTCACCGTTGAAACCAAGGGCGGCACGACTGTCATCATCGGACATGATGGCAAAGATGGCGACAATGGCAAAGATGGCCTTTTTGTCACCGGTGAGGATGGGAAAGACGGCAAGTCTGGTGTTTCCATCACCGGCCCGAACGGAGCAGATGGAGCTGACGGCAAAGTCGGCATTGCTGGCAAAGACGGCAAGGATGCTGTCTCCATCGCTGGCAAGGACGGCGTCGGACATATCGGCCTGACTGGTCCGAAAGGCGAAAATGGGGCTGATGGTACGCCGGGCAGAGATGGTATCTCCATCGACATCACGACGGACCTCAAGGCTCCGACTTTGGATGATGGCAAGAATGTCAAGACGGTCATCAAAGACAAAGAAGGCACGGAAACTACCATTGAACAGGCTCCGCGCATCCAGTACAAGAATGGCGACAACACCTATGAAGTCGCTACCATGGATGACGGATTGAAGTTCGCTGGTGATGATGTGAATACGACCGTCGCTAAGAAGCTCAACTCCACGTTGCAGATTCGCGGCGATGGCACGTACGACGCAGTTACCAAGACGAGCGATGGTAATATCCAGACTTCTGTTGAAGATGGAACCATCAAAGTTGCTCTGAATAAAGATATCAACCTGAAACAGGATGGTTCCTTGACTATCGGTGGCAATAAGAAGGATGGTTCTACAACGGGGAATGACCCGATTGTCATCAAGCACTTCGACGACAAGACACTCGATGTGATCACAGGCGTCGACAAGGATGGCAAGCCGATTTCAGCCAATAAGAAAGCTGCGGCTGGCGACTATGCTACAGGCCTTGATAACAAGGACTGGAATGTCGACAAGCCGGAATACGTCAGCGGCCGCGCGGCTACGGAAGATCAGCTCAAGGCAATCAGCGATACCATTAAGTCAAACGCCGACACAGCAGCCGGGCAGCATACAGAAATTACTGTCAATGATAAGAAAGCACCTACAATTGTTACTCCAGATAAAGTGGGTACAACTGATTACGGTGATTATGTCGGTGGAAATGACAATCTGTTGATTGCTGCTAAAAAAGATACTAAGAGTGGCAAAACAATCTACAACATCAAGCTCAACGACCAGCTGTCTATCGGCCAGAAGGGCGAACAGGGCGAACCGGGCAAGCCGGGTACACCTGGCAAAGACGGCAAAGTTACCGTTGAAACCAAGGGCGGTACGACCGTCGTCATCGGCCATGATGGCAAAGATGGCGACAATGGCAAGGATGGCCTCTTCGTCACCGGTAAGGATGGAAAAGACGGCAAGTCTGGCGTTTCCATCACCGGCCCGGATGGTGTTGCTGGTAAAGATGGTGTCGATGGCAAAGTCGGCATTGCTGGCAAAGACGGTAAGGATGCTGTCTCCATCGCTGGCAAGGACGGCGTCGGCCATATCGGCCTGACTGGTCCGAAAGGCGAAAAAGGGGCTGACGGTACGCCGGGCAGAGATGGCACATCCATCGATATTTCGACAGATTATGGCACGAAGACCCTCGATTCGACTAAGAATGTAATGGTTGACAATAAAGAACAGGCCAGCCGCATCATCTACAATGATGCCAAAGGTTCGCATGAAGTCGCTACCATGGATGACGGCCTGAAGTTCGTCGGAAACGACGGACAGGAAGTCACCCGGAAGCTGAATGAAACGTTATCCATTAAAGGCGGCATTACGGATGACGATGCATTGAAGAATGCTTCCAACAAGAACTTGGGCGTCCGCAGCAATACAAACGGTGACGGCCTGGAAATCGTTATGACTGACGCGCCGGACTTCACCAAAGTCACCGTGGGCGAAGGGACGAATCCGGACTCCAAGATTACCATCGGGAAACAGACCGTTACCGGCAAGAAAGCGGATGGCAGCAATGCAGACAAGCCTCAGACCGGCAACTACATCACCGGTCTGGACAACACCCAGTGGAATAAGGACAATGTAGTAGAAAATCGTGCCGCTACAGAAGGTCAGCTCCGCGATGTCGCTGGTTCCATCACGAATCAGAGTCAGGGTGGCGGCTTTGGCTTGGCTGATGAAGCGGGTAACACCGTGAAGAAAGACTTGGGCCAGACGGTTACCGTCAAGGGCGATGGAAAGAACATCGAGACGAAGGTGTCCAATGGTGCGCTGGAAGTCTCCCTGAAGAAAGATATTGACCTGGGCGGCAACGGCAGTCTCAATGCCGGCCAGACAAAGGTAGACCAGAATGGCGTAGATACCAACAAGATTACCATTAAGGATTCTACCATCAGCATCAGCAAGGACGGCATCAATGGCGGCGACAAGCAGATTACCAATATTGCTAGCGGCATTGATGGAAAAAATTATGATACAACTAAAGACGGCCAGCAGAACTGGAATAATGCTGCCAGCATTGGCGATGTCAAGACCATTGCAGGCAAGATTGAGCAGAATGTTACGAATGTGACGGAAAATGTCAATCAGATTGGCAAGCATGTCGATAATATTCAGAACGATGTTAAGCAACTCAAAACGGATGTCAAGGCAGACCGCACTTATCAGGGCGATGATGGAGCCGCTAAGAAAGTTAAGGTTAAATTTGGCAGCTTCCTGAGCCTGACAGGCGGTGCGAAATTGGCTGACTTGACAGAAGAAGGTAACATTGGTGTCGTTCAGAAGGAAATCGACGATCCGGATAATAAAGGTGAAAAGATTGCGGGCCTTTCCGTCCGTCTGGCAAAACACCTGAATCTGGAAAAGACGACGTACACGTCGAATGAAAACGGTCAGACTTACACGTCTGAAATCGACGGCAAGGGCCTCACCATCGAGACAGGCGACGAAAATCGCAATATCACCGTTCAGGACGGCAACGTCAACATGGGCGGCAACCAGATCCACAATGTGGCTCCTGGTCAGGCTCCTGGGGATGCGGTCAATGTCAGCCAGTTGAATGCGACGAATTCCGCCGTCAATAAGTTAGGGTCCCGCGTCAACCGCGTCGGTGCCGGTGCCGCTGCCCTGGCAGCTCTCCATCCGCTGGACTTCGACCCAGATGACAAGTGGGATTTCGCAGCCGGTTATGGCAATTATAAAGATGCCAGTGCCGTAGCTGTCGGTGCTTACTATCGGCCCAATGAAGACACGATGTTCAGCGTCGGCGGGTCCTTCGGCGGTGGGGAAAACATGGTCAATGCCGGGGTCAGCTTCAAGGTCGGCCAGGGCAACCACGTTTCGACGTCCCGCGTCGCTATGGCTAAGGAAATCAAAGACCTGCGCCAGGATGTGGCCAACTTGAACGCCATCGTCAACCGCCAGAGTGCCCTCATCGACAAGTTGACCGGTACCAATGCCGGTACGATTCAGGATACGGGCAATGATTTGTTCCCCGATGTCCCGGCCAACCACTGGGCTTATGAATACGTCACCAAGCTGAAACAGGCCGGTATCCTGACGGGTTATCCCAATGGTAACTTCGACGGCGACCGCATGATGACGCGTTATGAATTTGCTGCCATCGTGTACCGGGCCATCATGGCCGGTGCCGCTTCCAACCCGGCTTTGAGCCAGGACGGCACGCTGGATAAATTAGCGAAAGAATTCTCGCCGGAAATGAAACACATCCGCATCGATACGATTGCTAAAGATAAGAATGGCAAACCGACGATCGAACGAGTCCGCGTCATTCCCGAAGCACAACAGTAGAGGAGGAGAGTATCATCGCACAGATAGGATTGTCTTTTCGTATCGATTCAGACCTCAAAAAGGAGTTTGAAGCATTTTGCGATGCTGCCGGCATCAGCATGACGTCGGCCATCCACTTGTTCATCAAGGCAACCATCCGGGAACAACGGATTCCCTTTGAAATAAAGGCTTCAAGCAAAAAAATAGAATCGAGAGAGTAAGGAGAAAGGGCTTGTCGCACGGCGACAAGCCCTTTCAAGCTGTTAGCAGCTAGGGGTTAGGGGTTAGCAGATATCGTTCGTCATAAATCCCGGCTGTGCACAGGATTCACGGCGGGCCGCCCGTCACCGCCACCTGTCCAGGGAATCGGCTCCTGCATCTGACGAATCAGAAAGCTTTGGGACGGCCCCTACGGCCTCGCATACAGGCGATAAATGGAAACAGTGTTTACTGGCTACAAAAAAACACGGCCAACGGCCTTGTGCGTAGGGGACGCCCTTTAACCTCTCAGACCGCCTTTGGCGGCCAGCTCCCCTATAAAGGGAGCCTTGTGCGTCCCGCTGCGAGATTTGACCACAGCCCATTCGAGTATAATGGCAGGTTTTTACAAGCCACGAACCACGAGCCACTATTTTTCCACAAGCCTAGAGTTACTCGAGGCGATGTCGTTATTCTGAGTCTGTTGCCGCGAAGTGGCATCTGAGTTCGAAGCGGCTTGCGACCTGCGACCTGCGGGCTGTCAGCCTCAAACTCGATGAACGATGAACGACCTACGATGAACGGGGCGTCAGCCCCTAAAAAGCCCTTCACAGGGGCGGCCTATATATGGTATTATATACTGTAATATTAATAATGACGTAAGATACCTAAATATAGCTATTTTACTTGATTATTAATTACAAGCACTTGTGTCTATTTGTCTGATAAGCACCTGATAAGCACTTATTCATCTAGCGCCATACTTGCTTCTTCGTCCATGCTAGGTAGATAATTAAAATAAAGATTTAGTGTGGTAGTGATAGATGAATGTCCTAGCCTTCTACTTACTACTTTAGGATTTATACCCTTTTGTAATAGTTGTGTTGTATGGTAGTGTCTTATATCATGAAAGGTGAACCCTTCGGGCATATGCGCTTTTGCAAAGACCTCATGATTATATAAATCCAATGTTGCTCTTGATACAGGCGGTGCTTGGTGTCTGACCCCTGTAAATACATAGACACCATCTTTATTTAGGGTGTCTAACATTTTAAAAGCTTTAGGGGTGACGTGGATAGTCCGATATGAACTCTTTGTCTTTAAAGGTGCATCCACTCCAGTTATATCAATCTGATTATTGATCGTGATTGTCTTGGTGTCTTCATGCACACAAGACCATTTAAGACCTAATAATTCTCCTCGCCGCATACCAGTTACAGACGCTAAATAAATTAAGATACCATACCAGTGTGCTTTTTTCATGGCTGTTTCTATAAGCTTATTAAATTCATTGGGTGTCGGTAATATCATAGAATTTGCTTTAGGGACAACACGAGGAAAGGGGATTGTGGCTTCTTTAACAGGATTGATGTCTATATACCCCTTACGAACTGCATCATTCATCAAGACAGACCACACAGCCCTTATTCTCTTTAAAGAGCTTACTTGCATACCTTGTGTCTTTATTTGTATCTTAAAGTAGTTCTCTATCATATTTTTATTAATGTTCTTAATCAACATTGTAGAACCAAAGGCACTTATTAATGTCCTTATATGGCTCTTATAGTTCTTTAAAGACGCTACAGAGAGCTGTGTACTCTTGGTGTCTATAAATTCAAGACATACTTCCTGTAGGGTTTTGTCTTTAATTGTTTTTGTATTCCCTAACCCATATGTGGCTTTCAAGAGTGTTACTGCTTCTATGACTTCTCGCTTGGTGTCTCTTGTTACTGATTTTCTCTTTTGCTTCCCATCAATACCAACTCCAATCGTGATGGTGGCTTTGTACTTCCCATTGGGTGTCTTGGTTATCGAACCTTCACCCTTATTTCGTCTTTGTCGTGTTCTTGGCATTGTGTGTCTTCTCCTTTCAGGTACGCTTAGAATCGCTTAGATACGCTTCGGACTTTAAAAATTCTAAAAAATCTGTGAGGCCTTACGTGACGTGCTTCGAGTTCCGCTTTCCCCCGTATGGCCTTCGTTTCGGCCGCTTCACATCTTCACAGTACCTCTAGTACATTTTCAGTCTTTTCCACTCTTATTGCACACCATGGCACCTAGCCAGCCCTTATTGTATCGGCCATTACAATTTATAATACCCTACATCGCTTACTATCAAGCTATACAAGCATTATACGTGCTTATTAAGTGCTTGTAAATACGTGTTTACATATGGTTTTTATATGGCACACACGGAAACGTGTAAGTATGTAGGGTATTTTTTAGATAGTTGACTGAATCAACTGTATCTGTTTTATTTTATATATGAATGGTTGTTCATATGTTTGTGAAGGTGTGAATGGGTGTGCATAGTTATCTGTTGTATTTTGAAATTTTGTTCAATCGTGGTTTTACATGTGTTCTGTCATCTGTTGGTATCGTAAAGGTATCGCTTAGTATCTCTTAGTACCTCTTAGACTCGCTTAGTATCTCTTAGACTCTCTTAGTATCCTTGTAGTCGCCGATACAATCACACTGTATAGTATCTAATAGTTACGATGAGAAGACACAAAGACACACAGAGACATGTTATAATAATAATAAAAAGACAACAAAGAAAGGGGATGAGATATTGACAACCATCATTATAATAGGCATTATAACAGCTGTAACGGGTTTTATATGGTATTTAACAACTAATGTACCTCTTTATATGCACTTTCGTATATTTTTTGCAATAATGACAATAACAACTATTTGTTCACTTTTTTCAGATCTACATAATGGTTTACAAAACACGCATAAGTTACTTAAAATAATACTCTTGTGTGTCTTTGTTGTGTGTCTATCATTAGCATTCATCACTCATTAATTAAGGCCCTATATGAGCATTTACGCTTGTATAGGGCCTTTTTGTGTCTTATATTATTTTATCTCCAGTATTTCATCAGCAGATATATTATAGTATTTAGCCAGCTTTCTTATAATATCAATTTTTGGCTCGCGTGTACCATACTCATATCTTTGATATACCTGTTCTTTTATGCCTAGGGCCTCTGCTACTTCTCTTTGTGTCTTTTCCCTCTCTTCTCGTAGTTGTCTTAATTTTTTACTGATGCTCATAAATTTTCCCTTCTTTCTCTTGACACAGCCAAACGGTTGTTGTATTATAATAGTGTAAACAGCCAAACGGTTGTTACAGTCTTATTATATCATATGTCTTTCGGTGTAGCAAGAGATTTAAAAAGTTTGAAATTACCTCTTGACACAACCAAATGGATGTGATAAGATACAGACAAGAAGACAGCCAAACAGTTGTCAATAAATTTTAAGTTTCTATACAACCAAACGGTTGTGGAAAGAGAGGACAACATGGAAGACAACACGACAACATTACTTAGATTTAAAAAAACATATGGAGAAAAACTTATTGGTTTGTGGCTTTATGAATCCTTAGTTGGTATTGATACCGACGAATGGAAACAGACACAACAAAAAATAGCGAAAGTAAAAAGTGTTTTGCAGGATGTTTGCTATATGTTAGCAGACAATGATAAAGAAATAGCGCTTCATTATTATCTTTCGTATATCAATTATCTTGACCAAAAAACAAATCACATCTTAGACGAATTAGATTAGTGTCGAAACAAGGGACTAAAATCCCTTGTCTAGGAACGGCTGGCTACCGTCCTACCGATGAGACAAGCCAACATTAAAGAAAAGAGGTTATCTATTATGACAGACGAAAAATTGAAAGAAATGCTTATTAATCAGATGTACGAAATGGATGAAGAAGAAATTATGTACTTGTGGAACGACTACGCTTATGACTGCCGTCCCGACGATGTTATCTATGAAGATGAAGAGGACGTATTAAACGATTTGTTTAGCCGTCCTAGTGATGCCGTCCGTGCGATTTACTTTGGGGATTACACCTTTAGTGACCCGTGGTTTTATTTCAACGGATACGCCAACATTCAAAGTGTGCACAGCCTTATCAAAGATAAAAATAGTATTGTTTGTCTTTCTGAATTAGCCGACTGGCTCATTGAAGATGAACGGTATGAAAATTACGACTTTGAAATTGATATTGACGACGAATAAGCACTAATTTCTTGTGTCTTTATCAGCGGCCATAAGTCTGCCTTGTGGCCTCGAATAAGGGCATTAGTTACCCTTAGTTATTCAACGAAAGAGAGGTACAACATGGAACCCAAAATGATTTTTAAACCAACAGAAAAACAGTACACTGTATTACAGCAAGCATTTGACTACTTTAATGAAGCATTATTTAAAGATTCATTACCGCAAGTCATGCTCACCCTCAACCGTGAACGTAACACGTTCGGCTACTATGTCCCGTCGATTTGGACGGACGACAAAGGGGTTGAGCAGTGGGGCGAAATTGCCCTCAATCCTGATTACATCCTCAAGGATGGGGAACGTACCGACAAGGAAGTATATTCCACGTTGGTGCATGAAATGTGTCATCTGTGGCAGGAATATGACGGCTCCGCTCCGCGCCGTTGTTACCACAATAAGGACTTTAGCGAAAAAATGGAGCGTGTTGGTCTTATCACATCTTCCGACGGGACACCCAATGGAAAGCGGACGGGACAGCACGTGACGCATTATATCAAGGAAGGCGGGGCATTTGATCTGGCTTTTCAAGCCATGCCTAAAGAATTACTTATTCCATGCCATACGCTTTTCTCTCTCAAGGGAGAAGCAAAAAAGAAAATTAAAAAAGCCCGCCCGAAAACAGTCACATATTTCTGCCCGAAATGTGGGGCGACCGTAAAGGGCAAGGAAGACACTAATGTCATTTGTGGCGACTGTATGGAAAAAATGCTCGTAAAAACAGGACGAGACAGATAGAAATTGTATCGGCCAGTACAAAAAGCAAGGGGCTGTAAAAGTCCCTTGTGACACTGGCAGAAATGGAGAAAGAACCATGTTGAAAATATGGCATAAAATAGACGGCCTTGTCTACATCGCCTGCCTTATTGGCCTTTGTTGTCTAGCTAATTACATCGAACATTTATAGGGGGAATAATCATGATGAAACAAATCACAGCACAAGAAGCCTTGCAAGCACATATTCAAGGAAAAAGCGTTCTCTTATTGGGTACTGAATGGGATGATAGTGATGAAGCCTCATGTGCTATTGGGGGCCAGCTTGTCACGAAAGACGACGATTTTCAGAATGAAGTAACCAATTATCAATTTTTCGTCTGCATGGATGGGGAAAGAGTTAGATTCTACCTCTTGTGACTAGTAAGTCAAACGAATGTTTGATACAATAATAGAATACCGAACAACAGTTCTAACTCAAGGCGTGTCTTTACCAACACGGCAGGGACACGCCATTTTTATACCCTAGGTGTCGAACAAGTGTTCGTAGATAGATGATTGTTGCCTATCTTTATTATTTTTTAATCAAGCACCAAACGTATGTTTAAAACCCTTACAAACATTTTGTCAACCTAAAAGTTTAATTGTGCCACTAAGAGAAGAAACACCCGTAATTGGTGCACATATTAGAAAGGATGGTAAACCATGGAAAAAATCAAAGGTACTTTAGAAATGCAATTAGAGCTTGAAAAAGAAGATAAGCATTTAGCAGAAACACTTATGAAAGCCACCTACGAAAAGGCTATCAAGGAAAGCAAGGGAAGTGAAACCAACATAGGGATACGCATGATGGAACATGTCTTTACAACATGCTCAGAAAACGTAGAAAAGGTATTATTTCCCACTAAAAAATGTGGGGTAGTCCCTACGTATCAAGGCGTTGTAAACGCTCTTACAGAAGCGTACAAGGGGCAAAAAGAAGACCTCATTCACATGAGCACCCTTGCAGTCCTGAACACTTTGCTTAGTGGTGTCTTACAGAATGAAGACCATGCCATTATCCTGTCAAATGCGATGACAAATGTGGCCACCGCCCTTTATGAAGAAGCGAAAGCACATGCCTTTTCTGTCTTCTTGACGAAGCAAGACGCCGCCTTCTTTGATGATGGGATCAACAAACGAGTGCGCAAGGACTATAAAATCCAATATGCCAATAATGCGTATAAAGATAAGGACTTTACATGGCCTGTACCTGAAAGAGAAGAATGGCACAAGTTAGCACTCAAGCTTATTGAAATGGTCTTTAAAGGAAGCGGCTATTTTGAAGAAGGACAGACAGAAGGGAATAAGGGGAAAAGCGGTTCAAAAACAATTCAAGCGTCCGCATGGCTCATTGAAACATGGACAAAAAATGTGGACATGTTGACCTTAAACGCATATCATTTCAGCCCTTGCGTTATTCCGCCTAGTCCATGGACAAGTGTATGGGATGGGGCTTATTATGGAGAAAGTCGTCGCTTTAGCACCTTTATCCGTGTAAACTTTAAACAACGTAATACCTTTATCAAGCAATACATTCAAAAACTCCATCAGCTTGACCTATCATGGTTGTTTAATTGTGTCAATGCTTTACAGTCTACACCCTTTGTAGTCAATAAACGGATACTCGAAACCATGGTGTCTATTATGGAAAATCATGGTTCATTAGGGGGCCTTCCTAGCACGGACGAAACGCCAAAATTTCCAAAATTGAACAATCCAACTCCAGAAGAATTAGAAATGCATAAACGGAAACTTGTAAAATTCTATAAACACGAACGTTCCAGAATATCCAAGGTTCTCCGTACAAACATCACGTTAGGTTGTGCAAAGAAGTATAGTGTCTATGAAAAAATCTATTTCCCATGGAACTTAGATTACAGGGGGCGTATTTATCCCATGTGCCCTGCTTTGAATCCACAAGGGGATGATGCACAAAAGTCTTTATTGCTCTTTGCTGAACCTTCACCATTGACAAGTGAAGAATCCTTGAAATGGTTCTACATTGCAGGTGCAGGCTTTGCAGGTCTTGACAAGATACCCTTTGATGATCGTATCAAGTGGGTACTTGATAATGAAGACAACATTTTACAGAGTGCCGCTTCACCCTTGACGTACACATGGTGGGACGAAGTGGCAGGTGATGAAAGCCCAATGTGCTTCTTGTCTTTCTGCTTTGAATTTGAAAGACTCCGTGTCTATCAAGCAGGGCATGATGGTTCTGCTGTTGGATTCAAGTCGGGATTGCCTATTAGCTTTGATGGCACCTGCTCAGGTCTACAGCATTTCTCCATGCTTCTTGCGGATGAAGTAGGGGGCTACAGTGTAAATCTTGTACCGAATGAAGAAGTACAAGACATTTATCAAGTTGTGGCGGATAAGGTAAATGTTGTCTTACATCATGATGTCATGGAAGGGACAGCAGATGACTATAAAAAAGACAAAAAAGGCCAATATGTGCTTGACAAGAAAGGTGAAAAGTGCATTGTTTACGGTACAAAAGAATTAGCTACTGAATGGTTGTCTTATGGTCAAGCAAAATTTGGAACGGATGGTATCAAACGCAAAGTATGCAAACGTTCCGTCATGACCCTTGCTTACGGCTCACGGAAGTATGGCTTTTCTGAAAATCTCAAAGAGGACATTATCAAACCATGGATGGCAGAGCATGAAGACACCCCAATTTTCCTTAGTCGCTCACAGGCCGCAAACTACATGGCAGGGCTGATTTGGGATGCTGTGTCTACTACAGTTATTAAGGCAGTAGAAGGCATGGAATGGCTCAAAAAGATTGCCAGTATCATTGGCAAGAGCGGAGAAGCCGTCGCATGGACAAGTCCTAACGGTCTTCCTATTCAGCAGAACAAGTTCATTAGCAACATTGAAACTTATAAAGCTCGCTTCAATGGCTTGCAAATCAGAACATACATCCCGAAAGACCCCACAGATATTGATGCAAGACAACAAGCTCAGAGTATCGCCCCTAATTTCATTCATAGCATGGATGCTTGCCACATGCAACGAGTGATTATGAATCAGCATAAAAAAGGAAACAACAATTTCTTTATGATTCATGATAGCTTTGGCACAGACATAGAACATGCATGGGATTTGTTTAAAAGTATTCGTGAAGAAATGGTGATGATGTACAAAGACAAAAACTACTTAAAAGATTGGTTGGATGATGTGGAATATCTGATTCCAGAAGGAACTAAATTACCTGAAATTCCACAAAAAGGTACTTTAGACCTTGACAAAGTAAAAGATAGTAAATATTGCTTTGCTTAATTGGATAAAAATAATAATAAATAATTAAATATGTAAATGATAATAACTTAATAATTAATTGGTGCACAATAAGGAGAAAAGAGAACTATAAGATATTTAAAGATACTATAAGATACTTATAGTTCTCTTTATTATTATTTATTAATTATTATTAATAATAACTAATAAGTAAGTATTTCTCTTTTTGTGTGTCTTTTTCTCTTTTGATAAGACACCAAATTAATTGGTGCACAATAAGGAAAGAAACCCTCTACATGGTGTGTCTTTTTAATTGGTGCACAATAAGGAGAGAAGATTCCATTATTTTGAAAGGAGCATGAAACATGGAACAAACAGCACGCAAACGAAGAAAGACAAACACAGTTAACATGGTGCCTTTAAAATTCGCACGTATCACACCCGACGCAAAAGCACCTTATCGGGCTACGGCGTCCTCTGCTTGCTATGATGTCTTTGCAAATGACACAGTGACGTTATATCCGCAACGTGGGCAGGACAAGGCTTATAAAGTTCCTACAGGCGTAGTGTTTGAGATTCCCGAAGGATATCATTTAGAGGTCTATGTACGGTCTTCTACAGGTCTTAAAACAAAACTGAGATTAGCCAACGGCACAGGGATTGTTGATAGTGACTATGTCGATGAATTGTTTTTGCTTGTTGAAAATATCGGAAGTAGTGTTACAAGAATCAATAAAGGGGAACGTATCGCACAGGTTATGCTTGTAGAGAACGTTCCGACTGAATTAGTAGAAGTAGATTCCCTTACAAAAGAAGGGACACACGAAGGGTTTGGAAGCACAGGAAAGGACTAGAGGAACCATGAGAGAAATTAAAGTAGGCGACGACGTTATCGTTGCGGATGTTCGTAATGTCTTAGGTAACAACGACAAGACCAGTGATTCTGTAGAGGAATACACGGCTAAAGTTGTGTCTATTACACATGGTGTTGGTGGTGATGAATGGTATGAATGTAAGCTGGCTGTGATTAATAAAACACTTATGTTTCCTCAGTGGGAAGTATTTTTAATGGATAAGACCACAAAGGATGCTGACAAAAAGGTTGGCTATGACTGGTTGGACGATGAACTTCATGGGTTAAAGATGTTTAAAAATAACATTAATATCTATGATACCGTGTGGGTTGATATGTCTAACTGGTCGGCGACACCACCACATGAAAGTGGTTATGCAGTAGTTGTTGACATGATGGTGGTTCCTGACAACGACACAGCAAGCGACAGAGTAATGTATGATGTACAGTTCCGTGGTAGTGATAAAGTATTCACAGTTGACGAACGTCGTGTTACCCCTGTCTATGAAGAGAAAGGCACACAGGAAGACACCATGCATGATAAACATTATCGTGAGACTGTTGTTGAACCTATTCTTGTCATGCAGGCACTTTTTAGTCATGATGAGTTTATCGGCTTTCTCAAGGGTAATATCCTTAAATACCGACTCCGTGCAGGGCATAAGGGCGGAGAAAAAGGCATGAAGGATGATCTTGATAAGATTCATGTCTATGAAGAATGGCTCGAAAGGGCGAAGAAAGGTGAACGTATTTAATTGTAGTGGTCACTACAAAAAGGAGAAATGAACATGATGGAAACCATGAACAAACCGTATGTCGCATACGCAAACAAGCTCATGCGCTTTTTACATGATGGCTCTTATGACAAGGATACTTTGTGTCTTTTAGGCGTAATTGCCGCAAAGTCGCGCAGAAAACATGTAAAGCTTGATGATGGCATTAAGACAGCCGTCACGGATTTGTTACTTGAAAATGCCGATGGCATGATTTTAATTACTCGTGCAAAATTACTGTAAAGGAGAAATGAAACATGAATATGAATGATGGTGTAATTACAGGGAAAGCTATGTGGTGCCATTTAGCAGACACAGAAACTTTTAACGGTACAGACACAAACAAATATAGCATTACGCTTGTTCCGTCTGTTGAAGACATGAATAACTTGATGCAGGAAGCCCAGACGATTTGGGAAGAATTTAAAGAAACACTCAAGAATAAGAAGTTCGCCGCAGAGCCTAACATGGGTTCGTTCCGTGAAGATGACAATGGCGACGCAAGCGTTAAATTCGTTACCAATGCTCATATTGTCACGAAGGCAGGTAAAGAGATTGACAAGGTTGTTCCTGTCTTTGATGGGGCTGAACGTCCTGTTACTCGCAAAATCAAGAGTTCTATTGGGAATGGTAGTGTCGTTGCTGTCGCCTATCAGCTCTTTCCGTATTACAACACATCTAAAAACTTTGGTGTGTCTTTCCGCTTGCAGGCGGTACAGCTCTTGAAGTACGTTCCGTATGGCAACGGACAGGATGCAAGCTCTTTCGGCTTTAAGAAGCATGAAGGGGCCTTTGATTCTACGTCTGTCATTGATGATGATGAAGAAGACACACGTTCTGACGTAGATGTTCCGTTCACGGACGGTTCGGATGATGAAGATTTTTAAAGTGTGGTGATAAGACCTGAAACGGAGTTTTTGTAATGGGGGTGCGTATACATACAGACCACCTAAAAAGAGAAGTCATTTTGAAGACACCATTAGTGCGCAGATACGGGAGTTGAAGAAGCAGGAAAAGTATGAGATGTACTACATCAACTATGAAAAACCTGCTACACAGCATAAGTATACTCCAGACTTTGTGTTGCCGAATGGAATCATTATAGAAGCAAAGGGGATTTTTGAAAGAGAAGACAGACAGAAGCACTTGCTTATCAAGATGCAGTATCCTGATTTGGATATTCGGTTTGTCTTCCAAAATCCTAAATTGAAGTTGTATAAAGGCAGTAAGACAACCTATGCAGATTGGGCGGAGAAAAATGGATTTAAATACTCCACTAGACAGATTCCCGACGCATGGTTTAGAGAAAAGAAGAAGCCTATGAAAGGTCTTATCCCTAAAAAGAAAAAGTAAGGGGTGAGAGCATGAATTTGAAGTACAAAGAAAGAGAGGAGACTAACATGGTGCGTGTCTTGTTTGAACCGAAGGTGAAGACCGTTCGGGAAATTTATGTAGAACAGCGTAGAGAAGGTCTGTTCAATATCGGGTATCATCTGATCGTGATGCCGAATGGTGAAGTAAAAGAAGGGATTCCCTTCCTTGCTTATGGTGACTATAGACTCGCTCATGTGAAAGATTCCGTCTATGTGCTGTTGGTTGGTTGTGCCAGTGAAAAGGACATGTCCGATGCGCAGCGCAAAACCATGAGGGACATTAAGAACAAATATGCCCTTGATGTACACTATGGGGACGACTAGCCATGTCGGAAATTGTACAGGCACATATTCCGTGTCCTTATTGTGGAAGTCATGATGCCGCTACGTTGTATGATGATGGACACACATACTGTTTCAGTTGTCATCATACAGAGTTTCCGAAAGAAGGTGTAGAGGTGGCTAAACATGCCATTATTCCCCATGAGGACATGGAGTTTAAGACACTCCGTGCAAGGGGTCTGTCTGCTGAAACATGTGAGCGTTACGGCTATTATGTTACAAAGACACAACTAGGAACCGTTCAAATCGCAGAGTATTGTGATGAGGACGGTTCTGTTCTTTTTCAGAAGTTACGGACAAAGGACAAGAAGTTCTATCTGAACGGTACTTCTGCTTATAGATTTTTTGGACAGAATCTTTTCCATAGCGGCAAGAAACTTGTCATTACAGAGGGGGAGATTGATTGTCTGACTGTCTCCCAGATGGGGGGTAACAAGTGGCCTGTTGTGTCTTTACCTCATGGTTGTACGTCGGCTAAACGTACCTTTAAAGAAAACCTCGAATGGCTAGAGTCCTTTGATGAAGTCATTGTCATGTTTGACATGGACGCTCAGGGACGAAAGGCTGTTGAGGATGTACAGGGGATGTTGTCCCCACACAAACTAAAGATTGCAGCTTTACCAGAAAAGGATGCTAATGCATGTCTTGTGGCAGGTAAAGGAGATGCAATCATACAGGCTATCTTTACCGCAAAGGAATATAGGCCAGATGGAATTATCACTGCCGCTGACATTGAAGATGAATTTTTCAGTGATGACACAGAAGCTCAGTGTTATGACTATCCATGGTGTAAGGGGTTGAAAAGTATCACGAAGGGACTCCGTAAAGGGGAGCTTGTGATGCTGACAGCAGGTACAGGCATTGGGAAGTCTACAGCGGCCCGTGAGATTGCCTACAAACTAAAGGTGAAGGATGGACTGAAAATCGGGCTTGTCTTTCTCGAAGAAAACCCGAAGAAGACACTCCGTGAGTTACTGTCTATCCATGTTGAAAAGCCCCTGTCTATTTTATGGGGCAGTGTAGACAAGGATAAGTTAAAGACAGCCTATGAAGAGCTGTTCAGTGATAAACGGTTTGTCCTCTATGATCACTTTGGTTCGATTGAGAGTGGGAACTTGTTGTCTCGTATCCGCTATTTAGCCGTAGCGGAACAGTGTGATTTTATCATCTTTGACCATATCTCTATTGCCGTATCAGGCATGGATGAGGGGGGAGATGAACGAAAGACCATTGATAAATTAATGACACAGTTACGGTCGCTCGTTGAAGAAACAGGCGTCGGGATGATTGTTATATCTCACTTGAAAAAGACAAGCGGTGAAAAATCCTTTGAAGAAGGTGGAATCATCTCTCTTGATGACTTGCGTGGTAGTGGTACTTTGAAGCAGTTACCCGATGAGGTATTAGCCCTTGAACGTAATCAACAGGCAGAGGATGAGTCCGAAAGAAACTTGATTAAAATTCGTGTCTTAAAGAATCGCTTTGCAGGTTCAACAGGGCTTGCAGGGTATCTCCATTGGGATAAGGACAGACACAGATTACTTGGAGAGGAAGATGAAGCATGTCAAGAGTTTTAAAGTACCCTGTTGTTAATACCGATATTACATTCAATGAACTACCTGATAAAATGTCCTATGCGCTTGAATTAGGGGCTTGCAAGCAACATTGTGTTGGTTGTCATAGCCCAGAATTACAGGAAGAAGATGTAACCTTAACGTCCCTTCTTGATATTTTAGAGGAAGCACAGGACGCCATTGATGCAGGGGCAAACGCTATTGTTGTAATGGGCGGTACAAATAATAAGCATATTACAGATGAATCTTTGATTGCTCTCCTACGTGATTTGGCCTTCATTGCTCCTACAGGTTTGTATAGTGGAAGTGATGATGAAGAACACGACAAGATGATTGCAGTTGAAGGGTATTGCACTTGGTTGAAGACAGGCCCTTATATAGAGGCTTTGGGTGGTCTTGAGAGTCCTCGGACAAATCAACGCTTTTACTACATCTCGCAGTCTTACCGCTTAGATAAAAATGACAATGTGGTATTTGTTCAGCCTTGCTTTTTGGATGAGACACACAAATTTTGGAAGAGGGTGAAGAATGTTACCTAATGTTGATTTAAAAGAAAAGATTAAATACATCCATGATTATATGGTGTCTTCCAATGCCGCTACGGCCTCTAAGGTTGATGCGAATAGCAATGTGACCCAGAAGACGATTGCGGGCTTGGAAGCAGAATTATTTAAGCCAGACACCATCCAGATTAACCGTAAGTTGGTTAAAGACAAGCTGACACAGATGTTTGGTGAAGACATGGCAAAGGCGTATGAAGATGACCTTTCCCATCATTATATCTATACACATGATGAAACATCTTTGAAACCTTATTGTGCCAGTATCACTTTGTATCCCTTCTTGTTGGAAGGTACGAAGTGCTTAGGCGGTGTGTCTAAAGCACCGAAGAACTTGCAGAGCTTTTGCGGCTCCTTTGTCAATCTTGTTTATCAGATTGCAAGTAATTTCAGTGGCGCTATTGCTACTGTTGAGTTCCTTCACATGTTTGACTACTTTGCACGTAAACAGTGGGGCAAAGATTACCTCAAGAAACATTTTGAAGAAGTCAATCAGGAATTTCAGGGCGTTGTCTATGCTCTGAATCAGCCTGCCAGCGCACGAGGCGACCAGTCTGTCTTTTGGAATGTGAGTGTTTTTGATCATGATTACCTGAAAGAAATGTTTGGTGGTTTCTACTACCCAGATGGTACACAGGTAGACATTGAAAGCACCTATCAGTTGCAGTTGCATTTCTTGCGATGGTTCAGACAGGAACGAGAAAAAGAATTGTTGACGTTCCCTGTTGTCACCGCCGCACTCTTGACCGATGGAAAAGGTGGTTTCAAAGACAATGCTTTTATGCATAAACTGGCGGATGCACAGGCATGGGGGCTTTCCTTCTTTGTCTATATGTCTGACAAGGTGGATAGTCTTGCGTCTTGTTGTCGCTTGCGCAATGAATTGGCAGACAACACATTCAGCTATACGTTGGGCGCAGGCGGTGTCGTTACGGGTTCTGCTCGTGTCATTAGCTTGAACATCAACCGTATTGGTCAGTGTGGTATTAAGATTGACGAAGTAGTGGACAGAGTACATAAGTACCTGTTGGCTCATCGTGAAGTGTTGAAAGGCTATATTGAGGCAGGTTTGCTCCCTGCTTATACACAGGGATTCATGGACATTGATAAGCAGTTCTTGACCCTTGGTGTGAATGGTGTCTTGGAATACTTTGAGTACCTGAGAGATAAGAAAGGTACCGTGACAGACAAGGAATATCCTAATTATTTACAGTCCTTGTTGTCTCTCCTTACGATGTCTAATAAGGCCGCTCTGTCTGAGTATGGAGTCCGCTTTAACACTGAGTTTGTCCCTGCCGAAAATCTCGGTGTTAAAAATGCTGAATGGGACAAGGAAGCAGGGCTTTATGTACCTCGTGATTGTTACAACAGTTATTTTTACCCTGTAGAAGACACGAAGGTGACTGTGCTTGATAAGCTCAAACTGTATTCAAAGGACATTGTTCAGTATCTTGATGGCGGCTCGGCACTCCATCTGAATCTTGAACAGATGTTGAGTGCAGAACAGTTTGTCCATTTGTATAAGCTTTGCTCTAAGTATGGTGTACAGTATTGGACAACCAATGTCTTGTGTACGATTTGCAATGAGTGTGGTTACATCAATACAGACACAGAAACTCATTGTGTGAAATGTGGGAGCACTGATGTTGATTATGGTACTCGTGTTATTGGGTACTTGAAACGCATTAGCAACTTCTCCGAAGCAAGACAGAAGGAAGCAGGAAAACGATTCTATCATCATTTGAAAAAGTAAGGGGGTGTCTTAATGTGGCTCATTAAATTCTATGATGCCTTGTGGCGCAAGCTGTATCAGTGGAGCATTAAGGTACAGGCACAGCGACAGAAGAAAATTAGTTTGCTTGCTACTAAAAAGAGAGAGCTTGCGAGTAAGCTCCGTAATGAGGCTTTTAATTTTGATACAGAGGCAGAAGATTTAGAAAAGTTACGATAGAAAGGATGGTTCTATGTTAGTCTTTGATATTGAAACGAACGGCTTATATGCCGACGTTACAAAGCTGTTCTGCCTGAGTGTCTATGATACAGACACACAGGAAATGAAGCAGTATGATGATGTACACGCAGAGCAAGGTGTCCATGAGTTATATGATGCATGGAAAAGAGGGGTGTGTCTTTGTGGACACAACGTTATTAATTATGACCTTCCCACCTTGGCAAAACTTTTTCCGTGGTTTGAGATTACACACGACATGCATAAGGATGTAGTAGACACCCTTGTTTTGTCACGACTCATCTATTCTCATATCGAAGACATGGATGCAGGACTTATCCGAAAGAAACAGCTACCCTCGAAGCTGTATAAATCCCATAGTCTAAAGGCTTGGGGGTATCGTTTAGGGGAACTAAAGGGTACATATGGAGAGGAAGAAGATGCATGGGCTTGTTACAATCCTGAAATGCTTGCTTACAATAAGCAGGACGTAGTTGTAACGGCAAAGCTCTATGAAAAGCTGGCTTCATACGATTATGCACCAAAGGCCATAAAGCTAGAACATGAGGTAGCATGGTTGATGTCTAAACAGGAAAAGAATGGCTTTCCCTTTGACCTTGAGAAGGCGAAGGAATTGGAAGCTACCTTACGTGCCAGAGCAGGTGTCTTGACAGCTAAACTGATTCAGATTGTACCTCGTGTACCTGATAAGATTTTCGTACCGAAAAGAGACAACAAACGCCTTGGCTATAAAGCAGGGGTTCCCGTTCAGAAGTATAAAGACTTCAATCCCAATAGTAGACAACAGATTGAGTGGCTGTTGCGAACGCATTACGGTTATTCTCCCTCTAACATCGATTGTTATGATGTGGAAGACACGGATGCAGATGATGTTGATTTGTCACAATGTCGATTGAAGATTGATGATGAAAGCATGAAATTCATGGAGGAAGACCCTCAAGCTCCCGATGAAGTGAAAGCTGTGGTGTCTGTCCTTGAGGAGTCCTTGATGCTCAAAAAGCGTTTGGGACAGCTTGCAGATGGCAATAATGCTTGGTTGTCTATGATTGGAAAGGATGGGAATATCCATGGTTCTGTTATCCCTAATGGGGCTGTTAGTGGTCGTGCTACTCATTCCAGACCGAACGTCGCACAAGTACCACATGTCGGCAGTCCGTATGGCAAGGAATGTCGGGAACTCTTTAGAGTACCTGACGGATGGTGGCAAGCAGGGATAGATGCTTGTGGGCTTGAACTCCGTTGTCTTGCTCATTTTATGTACAAGTATGATGGGGGCCAATACGCCCATACGATTCTGAATGGGGATATCCATACTATGAATCAGGAAGCCGCAGGATTGCCAACACGTAATCAGGCGAAGACGTTCATTTATGCCTATTTATATGGTGCAGGGGATGCAAAGATTGGAAAAATCATAGGGGGGACAGCAGGACAGGGAAAGCAGATTAAGAAGAAATTCAATAAGGCTATCCCTGCCATCGCAAAGCTCAGACAGGCGGTAGAAAATGCGCTTGTATATCCTATTGATTTTAAAAGTACACATGGGAAACCTAAAGTTACATGGAAACGTCATTTCCTCTATGGTCTTGACAGACGCAAACTACATGTAAGAAGCCCTCATAGTGCCTTAAATTTGCTCTTGCAATCAGCAGGTGCTTTGATATGCAAGAAGTGGATTGTCACGACAGAGGAGCGATTATTGGCGAGAGGATTAAGGCATGGATGGGATGGCGATTTTGCATTGATGGCATGGGTGCATGATGAACAGCAGATTGCATGTCGTACCGAAGAGATAGCAAAGATTGTGTGTGAAGAAGCGCAACAGGCGATGAGAGACACACAGGAGTATTTCAAATTTCATGTCCAGTTGGATACAGAGGGTATCATTGGGCATAATTGGTTTGATTGTCATTAGGGGGTATTTTATGTACGCAAAACGTATCCGTTGTAAAAAGTGTGGCCGTACCTTGGTTACAGGCTGTGCAAAGAATGTAGAAGAGATTACATGTTCGTGTGGACATGTCACGTATCCACAGTCCGCAGAGATGAAAAAGGAATTGTCTAAGAATGAAAGGAGACACAATAAATATGAAAAAGCATGACTATAAAGTAATTGACAATACATGTGTCTATGGACTTGAAGAATCTATTATCGCCTCTGGCTATCCCATGGCGAAAAGGATTAATCCTTGTAATTTAACAAACTGTCATCTCTCAGAAGGGGATATGAAGCGAGCTATGCGTCTAGGGAAAGCCATGGCAGGGAGTGGGCATGACTGCTATCTGAAAGGTATTATTGTCCAGTTTGATTTGACACTTACAAAACAGGCATGGCCCGAAGCACAGCGTTATAATTTCATGCACTTTGTGTCTTCTATGTCCGCTATGCATATGCTGGCAAAGATGGATGTACAATTCATTCCTTACACAGATCGTAAAATAATTGATTTGTTTCTCAATATTGTTCGAGAATACAACCAGAATCCTAGTGAAGAAAATTGGTTACGGATGATGTACAGTTATCCTAGTGGTCTGTTACTCACCGCTCGTATAACATTGAATTATTTACAATTAAAAACAATCTATGCACAGCGAAAGAATCATAGACTCCCTGAATGGAAAGTTGTTTGTGATTGGATTAAAGCGCTTCCGAAAGCAAAAGATTTGGGGGTGGTTTAATGACAGCGCTGTATACCATTTATGGAGACAACAGTAAATTCCTCAAGGAACGTCATATGCAGGTGACAAGAAACCATACTGTCTATGATACTATTCGTGGTCGCTTGGCTTTGAATGATGGTTATTGCCCTTGCCAGCCTAGCAAGACGAAAGACACCATTTGCCCTTGTAAGTACATGCGTAAATACAGTACATGCCGTTGTGGTCTTTATGTCCCTGCTACGGATGAAGAGGAAGACGCAGATGTATAAGCCGATGAAGAAACCTATCACAATCCTTGTGGATGCTGACATGGCTGTATACCGTGCTTGTTCCTCTTGTGAGTGTGAGATTGATTGGGGCGATGATATTTGGACACTTCATGTGGATTTCAACGAAGCCCTTGCATACTTACAAGACCATATGGATGATTGGATTCAGAGGGCCTTGGAGCTTGACCAGTATTCAGGGAATGTAAATGTTGTCTATGCTTTTTCTGATGATGACAACAACTTTAGAAAGAAGCTCTTGCCTACCTATAAGTTGAATCGTGTTGGTAAAAGAAAGCCTGTTGCCTATCATGCACTCAAACAATGGGTTCGTGATAATTGGGTGTCTGAACAAGTAGACACCCTAGAAGCAGATGACGTTATTGGCCTATTGGCTACAGGAAAGTACAAAGGAAACAACATTATTATCTCTGCTGATAAAGACATGCAGACGATACCAACAAAGATTTATAACTTCCTGACAGATACCTTGGTAGAGGTGACACAGGAAGAAGCAGACTATAAGCTGCTCTATCAGACTCTTGTAGGGGATACAGCGGATAACTACACAGGTTGTCCGAAAATTGGCAAGGTGAGAGCAGAACGTATTTTAGATGATAGTCCCACATGGGGAGCTGTAGTAGATTGTTTTAAGAAAGCAAATCTTACAGAAGAGGATGCACTCTTACAGGCTCGTGTGGCACATATCTTACAGAATGGAGATTATGAGAAAGGAAAGGTAAAATTATGGACACCCCAAAGTTTACACTCGTAAATAATGTAACACTTGACGATATGGAAATTATTGTAATGGCCATTACACATCAAGCAGATAAAAACCCGACGCCATTGTTTAGACACAGAAAGTCCATTCAGGATTTGGCACAGCAGTTATGGAAAATGCAAAAGCTTGGAACACTGGCTGTCTTTGCAAATGAGCAGGGGAAATATGCAGGACTCTTGGCTTGCAATGTCGTTGAGCTTTGGTGGATTGACGGCCCTGTATTGGTGGAAGATTTGGTTGTTTCCATAGACACAAAACCTAATGGATTTGGACGATTTGCAGTTCAGGTCTTGGAAGACATTGCACGAGACAATGAATGTGTCATGATCTGCTCAGGGAGTAGCATGGTGCAAGACACACCAATTGTTCGTAACATGTATAAGAAACATGGCTTTGTTGTCTATGGTGAATCTTATTTGAAGGAGATGGATTAGATGATTATGCATGATGAATTACCTTTTGTCCCTCGTGATGTCGTGAATTATCTAAAAGCTATCTACACTCCTGATTTCTTCATCAATGCAGATGTAGACAACAATGATATCCGTATGGGGTACATGCAGGGGATTACAGAAATTATTTCCGTTCTACATAATCTCGCAGAAAGGAAGGACTGATTATGTCTAGTGGGGGTTGGTTAGGTAGTATTTTGAGCTTACCTATGAAGATTATCTCCAGTATCACAGGGGCAGGAAGTCATACCTATAGTGCCGCGGATAATTATAGTCCGACAGTAAAGGCTTCCGATTTGGTGTCTAGTACAACAGCGCAGACACCCGACGCCCCTGTAATGGGTGATGATACAACATATTCTCAGAAGAAAAGGAATAAACGGGGCCTGTCTAGCTTGTATGTGAATAGCAATACGGGTGGTACAGGTTCCACAGGTGATTATACAGGAAGGAGTGGTCTTTAATGTCGAGTGGCGGTTGGTTAGGACACACTGTGTCTAAAGCATGGCATGGTGTTACAGGAGCCGTAAAGAAAACCGTGGGTGCTGTAACAGGTGGTATTTTTGGGGGTTATCGTAATAGCGTAGCAGGTAGTGACCAACAGATTGTTGTTACTCCTAGTGCCGCACCTGCTCCCACAGCAACGGAACAGGCTGAATATGATGCCGCAGTGCAGAACCAGAAAAAGAAGCGAGGTAAAAACTCGCTCTATGTTTCCTCGTCCGCAGGTTCCAGTGGTGGCGGTTCAGGTATTAACTTATGAGTAGTGGCGTAGACACCAATACATTTTATCGGACAGATACCGCAAAATCTCGTTATGATAAATTGGTGTCCGATAGAAAGGTGTATGTAGACAGAGCGGTAAAGAACGCAAAGATTACGATTCCTATGCTGTTCCCAGATGAAAACGCTACCTCTACCACAGAGTATGAGACACCCTATCAGAGCATAGGCGCTCGTGGTGTCAATAACCTTGCGGCGAAAATCATGCTTGCTTTATTTCCCCCAAACGAACCTTTCTTCAAATTGGAACTAGGGGACATGGCTAAACAGCAGGTAGCACAGCAGGGGGACACCTCAGCTATGACAAAGATTGACAAGCTTATGGGGGCCATTGAACGCCAGCTCATGGACTACATGGAAACTAATCGTTGTCGTATCACTATCAGTGAGGGTGTCTTACAGCTCATTGTGGCAGGTAACTGTTTATTGTATCTGCCCCCTCAGACAGGCGGTATTAAATTATATCGTCTGAATAACTATGTGGTGGTTCGGGATGGTACAGGTAATTGGATTGAACTGATTGCGAAAGACAGCATTAGTTATGCCGCCTTGCCCCCAGAAGCACAGGCGTGTGTGGAAGGTACAGACATTTCACCAGACAAGAATGTAGAGCTTTATACTCATGTATATCTTGTCGATGGTGAAACCTTTGAAATGTATCAGGAGATAGAAGGACAAATTATCAAAGGTAGCGAACAGGAATTTCCTAGGGATAAGGTTCCTTGGATTCCCTTGCGACTCCGTAAGATGGATGGAGAATCCTATGGGCGTTCATACGTGGATGAATACTATGGTGATTTGAAGTCCCTGAACTCTATCAGTAAATCTATCGCCGAA
>OBJO01000153.1_pt1 | contig 33735 bp, 31 predicted proteins | sample 1481741 | NCBI WGS metagenome assembly OBJO01 (sample SAMN06140803, study PRJEB22556) | human gut metagenome | host: Homo sapiens | place: China: Beijing | collected 2014 | reverse complement strand
TTTCATCCTTGACTTTATTAAGTGATGATGCTATCATAGCACCATCAACTGATAAACGTCATAAACGCGACGACGCAAAATAGTACGTCTGAGTCTATCGTTTCCAGAGAGCTGCCGGCTGGTGTGAGGCAGCAGCGATGCCGGACCGAACTCATTGCCGAGCGGAGAGGCTGAATGGAGTAGGCCGATACGGGAACTCCCGTTACAGAGCGTGGATATCGCCATGAGCCGTATCCGAGAGTGCATCCGCAAGGATGAAACAGAGTGGTACCGCGGAAGGATATAACGCCTTTCGTCTCTTCAATGCTTCCAGCAGAGAGACGAAAGGCGTTTTCGTTTCTCTCCATTGTCCTAAAAGGAGGAAAATCTTATGGCTAATATTTCATCGATCAAAGCCGCTTCACTGAGCATGTGTTTTTCCGTCGGTGCCGTCTTATTCAGTTCCCACGCTGGCGGCGGTTTCGCTACGGGCAATCAGGAAAATGTCTACTTCGTCAGCCTCGGCTGGCTCGGCCCGATTACGGCTATCATCACTATGCTGCTGTTCACGCTGACCATCAAGGAAGCTATGAACATGTACAATTCCCGTCATCTCACCAGTTACCGTCAGTTATTCCAGAACTTATACAGTCCCTTCAAAGGCATCGAATATCTCTTTGAAGCCTTCTTCTACATCATGGTCTTAATGGCCGTATCGGCTACGATTTCCGGCGCCGCTTCGGCTATCAACGTCCAGACGGGCCTCAACTATTACGCTGGCATCGGCGTCGTCGGCGCTATCATCTTCTTCCTGACCATCTTTGGTGCCGGACTGGTACGCCGGGCAACGACCTACATGGGCATCGCCATCCTGGCCATGGTCATCATGATTTTCTCCGTCGGCATCTACATGGGCGGCTCCATCGAAGGGACACAGTTCTTTACGACGGCCATGGCCCAGGACTTTGCCGCCAACGGTTTCAGCAAAGTACCGACAGCCATCCTCCATGCCGTCACCTATTCCGGTTTCCAGTGCGTCGTCATCCCGACGATGATCGTCGTCGGCACGCCGCTGGTCACTCGTAAAAATTGTGCTACGTCCATGTGGTTCTCCTTCGTCATGAATGCCATCGCCCTGACCTTAGCGGTCTGCATGCTCTTAGGCTGGACCGGCATCTACGGCAAATCGCCCTTACCGACCCTGACCAGCTGCAAAGCCATGGGCATGTCCTGGCTGACCATCGCCTACAGCGCCTTCTTACTGCTGTGCCTCATCTCGACAGGCGTCACGACGGTCTTCGGCTTCACAGCCCGCTTCTCGGAAACGAAATGCCTGAAGAAAGTAAGCCATAGCGCCGTCACCCGTTCGGCCATCGTCACCCTGTTCATCATCATCGCCTCCATGACCGTCTCCGTCGCCGGCCTGACCAACATCATCAAATACGGCTACGGCTATTGCGGTTACTTAGCCATCGCCATCATCATCGTCCCCTTCCTGACCATCGGCTATTACAAAAACAAACGCTACGCTTCGGATAGCGAATACCGCGCCCGCATCGACGCCATGAACGAAAACCCCGAAGCTTCCCAAACATTCCAGCCCACAGCCGAACCGGCAGGACATTAGGAAAAAGGCGCTGTCCCATGAAGACAGCGCCTTTTTAAGTGGCTAGGGGTTAGTGGCTAGGGGTTAGTGGCTAGGGGTTAGTGGCTAGGGGTTAGTGGCTAGCGGATGGGGTTAGATTCAAATTTTTTGGCTGCAAACTACAAACTCCGTACTATAAACTAAAAAAAGGACGTCACATGATGGCAGAAAGCTTCGTCGTGCGACGTCCCTTTCTTCTATGGTTTCTGTGTTCCTAGATATTCATAACCGAACCACTGATTGTCTTCGGACCAGGTCAACTGATAATATACTGGCGCATCAGGTTGCAAGCCTGGCCAATCGTGAAACGTCAAATATAAATTGCCGTTCCGGTCAAAAATCCCTGATTCTAAGTGGCGCTCTGTGTGTTCTTTGAAATGGTCGCTATTGATGTACTCATTCATCTTTTTCCCGTCTTTATCGAGTCCCAGAAGATAATTGCGATATACAGTATCCATTGAATCCCAACAAGCTACGCCGTAAAAATAGCGTTCTGAGTCCAGGTCTTCATATTGAAAGATACTAAAGGCGCGATACGAATAGGGCGATCCCAGCTTATCATCCATAGACCACCACACCTTGTCCGGTTTCCAGGTATTGCCCTTCTTGATGCACATAAAACGCACTGCATCGCCACCATACATTTTCCCGCCGGCAAACCGGACCAGCCGCTTCCCTTCATGGAAATCGACATGAGCCGATAAATCCGCTGATTTCGGAACCGTTAAAAGAGCATGGTCGGTCATAATGATATGCATCGCAAAAGCACTCATCCCGCTAAAGACCAGGCATATTAAAGAAAAAACAATCTTACGAATCACGGGAATCCTCTCCCTTCTCACTAGCATAATAATCTTCTGTCCTGTTATAAATCAATAAAATTCTACTTTCAACAAGTAGGAATAAAAACGCCGATGCTCTCAACAATATTAGTGGTTGGATTAACTCCAAAAGTTATACCATATGAGTAAGTTCCATAAGAATACATGATGCGTCCATTATTCTTCCAGGTATTAAACGGAGTCCCATATAACCGAAACACCGTATCTAAATCATGCCCAACAACAATTCCTCTTGGAGTCCCCAAAGCCTCACCATTTTCAGCATAATTACTAGTAACACTAATCGTCGCCAAATAGTTATTCAGCACACAAACACGCGCTGAAGCAAAATATAAATCCATAAGCCGAATACCGTTATTCACTCCATATTTATGTTGTTGTACAGGCTGAGTCATGTGTCCAAATAACATATTTAATTGATTCATATCAAAAGTATCATGTACGCCAATGGGACCAATGCGACATTCATACTGATAGTTATCAGCATCTATATCGTTAGCACATATCCACGAAATATTTATCACGAGGAAACAAAGCACTAACACCAATTTTCGTATCATAACAATTCTCTCCTAACCGAATTTTCTTAATAGATTTCTCACTTTATCTTAATAACGATACTATTAGGCTGGGCTTCATCCATTGAATCTTTTAAATCTTTCAGTGTTACGTTCAAATCAGTGTCAGCAGGAACAGTTGCTTCAAATTGCGTTCCTGCTGGAAAATCAACATTTTTTCCCTTCATAAATAGACCGCCAACAACAGTTGCAACAGCAGCAACAGCTACGGCTCCCCCATCATCTCCTGCTTTTTTTCTTCCTGTATATTGAAGTGGTACCCGTACATTATTCAAAGTCTTAACATCAGTAATCATAAATTCTAATTTACCAGAACGACCAAACATTCCATTCTTTCGAGCAACAGTAATTACTCCATTGACCCGTGTTCCAGCTGGAATAACCACTACATCATTAATCACAAGATTAGAAGATGTTTTTAAAGGGACAACATCTCCTTTATGACTCGTCTTAGAAGAAATCGCTGACACTAATTCAACATTGATGACCGTATCTTTAGGAATATAGGCTTCCCCCTTAGGAATCGTGGATACTTTTAAAGTTTCTTCCTTTAGGATGGACGGCGTAAATTTTTTAAATGTACCATACTCATTGTTTGATGTCGTAGTAGAGGAATCCATCTTTTCGCTGTCAGCAGCAATTACTCCAGGTATTGATGATGAAAAAACACTACAAATACATAATCCGATAACCGCACTCTTTTTTAAATTCATTCATTTCGCCTCTTTTTCATTAACAAATTATAAAATTGTGACATATTATATAAATTCGAGAAAAAAGGCGAAATTCCTTTTCAATATTCAAATTTATCAAAAACTAAAAAGCACTTGTATTTATACTATCAGATAGGATAAAATATAATGAAAGAGGTGTTCTCCATGAGCAAAGCATTCGATTTGTTATCTGAATCGCTGAATGACGCTATTTTAGATACCCAGACCAAGCATCTTCCCAGACATAAAGGAAAAATTGACCTTAAACCTTCTGGTCCATCTCGCAGACTGCTAGGACTAATTGCAAACAAAAAAATCTCTAATAAAAATCACCTGTTTCAAGGGTAGCATCAAACCCTTAAAGCAGGTGATTTTTTCTTAGATTCAGACTTGTTCGGCGTATTCAGGGATGGCGATGGCATTTTCCTCGATTAATTCATAATGATTTTTACCAGCGTATACGCCGACACCACACAGGGACCTGCATAACGAATCAGCGGCCACCAAGGGGGCTCCGTTTGTCGGTCTTCTTCCTCAATGATTTTTACCTTCATGACGTTGTAATCTTCATTTTCTAAAATAATTCTGGCTATGGCCCGTGTTTCCATATAGAAACGGCAAGATGCAATGAGTGAAAAACCTGCCAAGGCTATCAAAATGCCTCTTTGAATGATGGAAAGCTGGCTGTTCAATACCCCATAAGCAATAAGATAACCAAATCCATCGATAAGAAAGAGAAAGATGGGTACCAGCAAAATTATTTTGGCTATCGTCCGGGGGCTGACGACAACTTCTGCCTTCTCAATGCACGATATCAGCCGTTCAACCCGTTCATCATCCGACTCGTCTTCATATTCCTCATCATCGTATTCTCCTTCATATGCCTCATCGTCTGAAGCAACTGCACTGCTATGTAATCGGCTGACTCCATTGTACATCGAAAAGGCAAACCAAAATACAATATATACCCCAATCCAAGCTAATCCAGATATATTTTGCATACCATCCAATACTCCTTATAAAGCTTTTTTCTCTCCATTATACACAAGACCTTGACACCCACGAAAAGCTGGTTTATATCGCTATCTTAGTCGTTATCTTAGTCGCTTTTCTTAGTCGGTCAGCGACCAAGTTATTTTTTCCTATAGCGTTGATTACGACTTTTCGGTTTTTCTGGAATGGTCATCTCAATAATTCCCCGCGCTAAGGCTGGAACCAAGTAATTCTTCCGAAATGTCGGCCTATGGGAAAGTCCAAGACGTTCCATAATCTCAGTTGCAGATAATGCCTCATCACCAAGGACATCCAGTAATTTCTGTACATACGGATTTTCTAACTTTCCTGCCGAATCACTCGCATCTCCAACGACTGTTGTTTCCTTCAATGTATCAAGAAGAATTTCCAACATGAATTCCACAAAGGTACTGCTATCCGATTCTCTATCTGATTTATTGAGAGCATCATAGTATTCCTGTTGCCGAGATCGAATCAATTCTTCAACTGGAAGCCAGTAAAAAATTTCATTCCATCTCCCAAGAAGCAAGCTGTGCCACATCCGGCCCATACGGCCATTTCCATCTGCAAACGGATGGATAAACTCGAATTCATAATGAAAAATCGCGCTGCGTATCAGCGGATGTATTTCCGATTCCTTATACCACGCAAACAAATCTTGGATTTCTCCCGGCACTAATCTTGCCGGTGGAGCCATATGTACGACGACGTCACCATCGAATACACCTACTCCGCCTGAACGGAACTTTCCGTTTTCAGGAATTAGGTCTTTCATCATTATTTTATGTGCTTTGAGCAAATCCTTTACCGAATAGGGATTAAGTAATAGCATCATCTCATAAGTATCGTAAGCATTTTTTACTTCTCGGATTTCATTAGGATTTCCAAGGATGTGCTTGCCATTGATAACAGCCGTAACTTGTTCAAGAGAAAGAGAATTGTGCTCGATAGCCAGCGATGAATGGATTGTCCGTATCCTGTTTTCTTTTCTCAAGTGTGGATTTAAGTTACCATGAGAGAAAACTTTAATTCTACCAATCTGTTCGCTGACATCAGCGACTAGGTTCATTATTTTATCCGTCATATGGAATGGAGGTTTATATTCACCCATAATTTATGCCTAATCCTTTCTATGATTATTTTTTTATTTTTCCATTATATTGATGCCCAACTATTCAAAGCAATATCAATAACTTAGTCGCTATCTTAGTCGCTTTTCTTAGTCGGTCAGCGACCAAGTTATTTCATTATAACATCTTTTTCGGCTTCCTGTCATTTCGCCTCTTGTCTCCGGGAAAAGGATTGACATCCCGTACCAGAGTATGTAAAAATGAAGTTATGATATATATCAGGCAGGAGGTTTTGAACTATGAAACTATTACGACGTCAAATTGCACTGGCTGTGACTGGTCTTTTTCTGACAGGATACACGGTCATGGCAGCAGACACACCGGCCGCAGCTGCACCTGCGGCGATACAACCTCAAAATGAAATCGTGCAGACAGTAAACGTCCCGTCTCTAACGAAACAGGAAAAAACAACGCCGGCTAAAAAGTCCCGTCCCCTCCAAATTCCTGTTTCGGAAGCGGTGGCAGGTACATCCGTTCCCGTTACCGGATTCATCAGCAAAGATTCGGGACGTACTGTAACAGTAACGGCTGGAAACAGGCCGGCAGCTCTTTTCATCTCATCTTCTATTCCCGGTTCTGCCAATACGGCTTATGCTGATTTCACAAAAAAAGCCTATGTTTCATATCATGAACAGATGAACTTCTTTGTCCTACAGACTGGCAGGACGAGCAAAATAGAAAACTGGCTGAAAGAAGAAGCCTTCCCCTTTCCCGTTCTTACAGGGGACTACCACCTATATACCAATTCCCTGCCCCGGTTGATATTAATCGACAAGAATGGCGTCCTGCGGTACCGGCTGAACAAAGATCTGCCTGCTAAAGACGTGCGGGATGCCTTTCAGGATACGATAACAGCCCCCGTTCCCCCCGATGCAGCTCAAAGGCAAAAACGGCTGGATACGATTATCAAAGAGCGCCATACCCGCGACCGAGAGCTCCGTCTAAATGACGCCTTTTCTCCCCTGTCGTCACAGTTACTGTTCCTGTCCATTCTCTATCAAAAAGAATATAATCAATCCTTCCCTGAATCAGCCTGGCAGGATTTATCACTTGCCGGCCTGTCCTGGTACTACGGCGATGACGCTGGAACAGAGAGCCATTTGGAGCAAATGACCGCTCATGCTCCCAACAGTCCGCTTCCTTATGGGATCCGCAGCCTCTATGATATGATGGATGGGAACCCGGGGGCCGGCTATGCGGACACATTGCAGGGGCTCCGCAAAAATCCCGATGATATTCTCTTGAATAGTCTTGCCATCGTCTATGAATATATGATGGGACAGAAAGACAAAGCGGCTCACCGTATGCAGACACTGGTTGAAGCCCATCCGGAATGGAACAAGGACAGGACACTTAGTTATACAATCAGCCGCAACTATATCACAATGAATCAAAAAGACCTGGGCCTTGCTTTTTACCGTAAATATCTGGAGCATGATAAAAACCCTGCCCGCGGCCATCTGGACTATGCCCGCCTATTGACCAAATCGGGTAACTATGAAGAAGCCCTGAAGGAATGCCGGATTTCTCGTGATAAGCTTTCTGAAGAAGAAAAAAATACGTACTACCCGTTCGTGGGCAGTACGTATCAACAAGAAGCATGGATTCAATGGAAATTGGGAAACGCGGTCCAGGCGCTGTCTTGTGCCACCAAGAGCATCGCTCTTCTGAACATGCACAAGTATCCTGTTCCCCAAAGTTGGTACATCCTTCGGGCCGCTATTGAGCAGTCACTGGGCCGGACTACGGCTGCTGCAGCTGACTGGGAAGCATCGAAGCGCCTGACAAGTCTCCCTCATTTCATTCCTCATTAATGCCCCATTCCCACCAAGCTTAGAACGGTAATATAATAAAAGGGGATTCGCTATGACGAAAAAGATATTCCTATGTTGCTTTTGTTGCGTCATTTCACTCTTTTGCTTTGCGCTTCAAACCTATGCCGCTGATTCAGAGTGGATGTTTTTTAATTACTCCAACAAGGTAACTTTATACTGGAACACAAAGCAAATCGAATATGACCCAGTCAGAAATACAGCACGTTTCTGGAAAAAACAAGTTTACAGTAATGGCAACGTTGATTTTTGGCAAGATGAAATAAATTTCACAGAAAAAACCCTATTAAACTTGAAACGCATAGATGAAAAAGCTGTTTTTTTCAACCCATCGGCCGCAATCTCGCTAATAAGTAAGCCCTACCCTATTCCTCCTGAAACCGAGATTGAGAGAATGGTCAACATCGTCGGTGCTAAACTTGGAAAACCACCGATTTATGGCAAAAAGCCCTACAATTGGGTATTGGTTTTCTCTTCAAAAGACATGGATGTTTATGCGCTTCCTGACTTCTTAGATTACGACTCCAAAGCAAACGCCTGCGACGTATGGTTGAAATATGACGATAAAAGTGGTTCTGCCCACATACTACTTAATACCGTAAAATATCGTTTCTTTTTTAACGATAATTCAAAGTTATATTTGATTTCTATGGGCAGACAACGCGAACCTATCCAGCCGAATTCTGTAGATGAGGCAGTATATAATGCTGTAAAAAAATTGGCCCTAAAAAAACAATAACATCCCGTTCATCAGAGACACTGCCGCTACCTTTTCCATTGTGTATACGGCGGCCTTGTGTCATGATGAGCACTAAAAAATCCGTCGAATTTTTCGGCGGATTTTTTAGTCAGAACGGGCGCGCCCTCTACGACGGTCTGTTGCAGCAACTGTCTTGCCATTTCTTGCAGTTATGCGCTAAGTTCAGCCTTTCAATTTCAGTCCATCGTGGAAGGCCTGGCCTACGACGGGACCAATCAGGCGATAGGTCATGGTAGCGATGTCGAAGATGATGGGCTGCAGTTTGTCGTAGTCGATTTTGCCGTCTGTCAGGACCGATTCGTCAGCCTGCTGGGCTACGATTTTGCCTACGAGGATGCCCGTCTTATCGTCATAGCTGGTACATTCACATTCCAAGGTGACCGGGAATTCTTCGATGATTGGGGCATTGACGTGGCCGCTCTTGTGGACGTGGCAGCCTGCCTTTTCGATTTTGTTCACTTTATTGCCCGTTTCTATGCCAAAGTAATCGGCAATTTCAACCGTATCCTTGGTGGCAAAGGCGGCGGTAAAGGCCTTGGTATGTTTGATGTTGTCCGTCGTCTTGTGTTTAGCCAAAAAGAGCGTGATTTCGCCGTAATCCGATTGGGCTCCCCAGGCGGCATTCATGGCATTGGGCACACCCTTTTCGTCGTACGTCCCGATGATAAATACCCCTTCCGGCGCAATGCACGCCTTATTTCCTTCAAATTCTACACTCATGGAAAATCCCTCCTTATCCTATTCTTTCCTAATTCTATATTTTCATTATACTCCGAATCCATACAGCCAGGCAATCAGGACCAGTACCAGCAGATAGGCCAGGTTGAGCAGGCTAAACAGTTTCAGATACCTTCCCTGCTGCCGGGGATAGGACCGGACATACATGCCATAGGAAATGAGGCTTGCCATAGAGGCAACCAGCGTCCCCAATCCCCCTATATCGGTTCCCAGCAGCAAGGCCGCTGCCTCATCGGTAAATCCCGACAAGAGGACGGCTGCCGGCACATTGCTGATGACCTGGCTGGCCAAAAGGGCCATGAAGAATTCATGACCGTCCAGATACCCTGTCAGCAAATCCCTGAATCCAGGCATCTGGCTCATATTGCCTACGAGGATGAAAAAGGCCACAAAAGTGCCCAGAAGCCGATAATCGGCATAACGGAAATACCGTGGCCGGGTCAATGACGTAACGACGATAACGATGGCCAAGGTAAGGCGATAATCGAGGACATGGGCCACAGTGAGCAGGGACAGGAAAAACATCCCGCCCAAGAGCCAGAGCCGACGCGATGGCGCCAAGACAGGCAGGTTCCTTGTCCGCCGGGCAGCCAGCCGGACGGAAATGGGAATCGGCGTCCCCGGCAAGCGGAACAGGGACAGCGTAAGCAGCAGGAAAGACACCAGGGTATATGGCAGGAGCAGCGTCAGAAACGATGGCAAATCCATGGCGTAATAAAAATAAAGATACAAGTTCTGCGGATTGCCGACGGGAGTACACATACTGCCCAGATTCGCCGCCAGCGTCTGGAGGACGATGACGAGAGCCATCTGTTCCTCACTGGCCACCTTGGGCAGGGCCATCAGGGAAAAAGGCACAAAGGTCAGGAGGGCCACATCATTGGTCACCCACATGCTGACAAAAAAACAGGCAAATACCAGGACCGCCGCCAGCTGGCGCATCGTCCCCAGGCGGAGCAGGAGACGGGCCAGTACGGCAGAAAAGACGCCGCTTTCCCGCACGCCGCCGATGACGACCATGAGACAGAACAAAATCGCCAGTACAGGCATATTGATATACCCGGCATAAACTGCCGAAGGCGGTACGGCCGTCATCGACGCCAGCGCCGCTGCCACTGCCAGAAAAAGCACCAGATTCTCTTTGATTATTGAACCAATAGATTTCATGCTATGTCCTTCATTCGAGTTGCTTCCCGTTCTCACTGCGCACCTGGGCCGACACGAGGAGCGTAAAGACGCCGGTGCCGCCGATGACGCGCACCTTCTGTTTTTTTTGACTGCTGGCAGGAAAAATCGCAGTCATGGTTACAACGTTTAATCATGGAATTCATCCTTTCTGATACTTTTCTTTCATTATACCATGTTTCCTGCCGTCGCAGCAGGCTGTAAATTTCCTGACTGCCTCATCACCTGGTTATCTGCCTCAGTGTCGATGACACGACGGTGCCGAAGTTCGGCAAGAAGTTCGATGCTGTTTCTTTATTGTATAACTATGCCTGCCATACAGGCAAGCCCTATATGAATGATTGCTTCGTTAGTCTGACGCTGAGCGCCCCTGTACTGAGTCCACGTGAAGGAATCTGCTATTTAGCGATTCCTATAGGATACCGGATGTGGACGAAGGAAAGGACCAAACCCGAGTTAACCGGTGATTTCATCGTGAAGATGATGTCTTTAATGAAAAGCCTGCCATTATACTCGAATGGGCTATGGTCAAATCTCACAGCGGGCCGCCTTAATCAGGCCGGCCCCTACGCACAAGGCCATTGGCCGTGTGTTTTTTTGCAATCTGTGGCCGCGTTTATTCCCATCGCCTGGATGCGATATCGTAGGGGCCGCCCAGAGTCATTATGCCCCATCAGGAGCAGGAGACGATTCCCCGGACAGATGGCTACGGCGGGCGGCCCGCTACGCACTGAGGGCTTCCCGAAGCGTCGTTGTCAGTTTGAGTCTGTCGCGGCGGAACGCCGCATCTGAGTCCGAGGAAAGCAAAAAGGGACTGTCGCACGTGCGACAGTCCCTTTTCTTATGCTATTTCCGGCAGCACGGAGGCAATTTGGAATCGTCCCCCGTTTTTGTTTTTCCACTGGATGAGCAGCTGCCTGAGCAGTTGCTGCAGCAGCTGGCCGTTCCGTTGAACAGGCCACGGATATGGTGGATGAAGTACGCTACGGCGATGATGACGACGATAGCGACGATAATGGTTGCAGGACTCATAGATATACCTCCTCTCGGGATTAGCAATTATTCGTTGTGAAATCAACCTCTCCGGCCCTTTGGGCCACCTCCAGCCCGGCTCTCCGTTTTGGCAGCCGTCCTGTGTTTCCCTGCGGTCAACGCCTGACGGGCCAAAAAGGGCCTATGAGGGGAGGCTAGCTACTGGCTACTGGCTACTGGCTACTGGCTACTGGCTACTGGCTACTGGCTACTAACATTATACGTTATGGAAGGGGTTGCTTCAAGTCTTACGCGCCGAGGCCGGCCATGAGGGCCAGGTGATAGGTGGCAAAGGCCAGGACGTACGAGAGTACGAGGCACATGGCGTCGCAGGCGAGGAGCATTTTCCACGAGCCTGTTTCACGTTTGATGACGGCCATGGCAGCGACGCACGGCATGTAGAGCAGTACGAAGACCATGAGCGACAGGGCGACGGCCTGGTTGAAGTCCGGGTCATCACGGAGGTAAGCGACGATGCCCGATTCGTGGGTGTCGTCACCGCCGACGCTGTAAATCGTACCCAAGGTCGAAACCATGACTTCTTTAGCAGCCGTGCAGGCGATGAGGCCTACGCCGATCTTCCAGTCAAAGCCAAGCGGTGCGATGACCGGTTCTACGAAGTGGCCCAGGCGGGCAGCATAGGACTGCTGGAGTTTTTCAGCCGTCTGCTGGTCGTCGAGTTTGGACGATTCGTCGTCGGCATCAGCTTTGGCATCGAAGAGCGGCAGAGCCTGAGCGAAGACAGCCGGATTCTGTTCCTGCAGGTCGGCGAAGCTCTGGGGGTATTTGCCCATGAACAAGTTGTCTTCTTCTTCTTCGGAATTCTTGACCTGGTCTTCGACGGAGCTCAAGGCAGCAGCCGGGTTCAGGGCATTGCCCGTATCGGCTTCGTCTTCATCGGCTTCGTCAGCGGCTTCATCAGCTGCAGCGACCATGGATTCATACATATCGTTCAATTCAGCATTGTCTTCGATAGCGCTGAGGCCGTAGGACTGGAGGATGTCAGACTGTTTCTGTTCCATTTCAGCCGTGACCTGATCTTTAGCGGCATCGAAGTCCTGGGAATATTCGACGTCCATCGGGTAAGCCGTGAGGAACCAGACGAGGATGGATGCGCCGAGGATGAAAGTACCGGCTTTCTTGAGGTACAAGACCGTGCGTTCCCACATGTGCATGAGGACACCTTTCAAGGTCGGAATGTGATACGGCGGCATTTCCATGACGAACGGTTCCTGTTCGCCTTTAAAGGTCGTATGACGGAGGACCAGGGCGACGCAGACGGAAATGATGATACCCAAAAGGTATACGCCGAAGAGAACCGTACCACCGTGGCCGGAAGCGCCGAAGAAAGCGGCGATGAGCAAGGTGTATACCGGCAGGCGGGCACCGCAGCTCATGAACGGGCAGGCCAGGATCGTGACCAGACGGTCTTTTTCATTGTCCAGTGTACGAGCGGCCATGATACCCGGTACGTTGCAGCCAAAGCCGAGGATCATAGGAATGAAGGACTTGCCGTGCAGCCCCAGGGCACGCATAGCGCGGTCGATGAGGAAGGCGGCACGGGCCATATAACCCGTATCTTCGAGAAGGCTGATGAATAAGTACAAGAGGACGATAAGGGGAACGAAGGAAAGGACGGAACCGACACCGCCGATGACGCCGTCGACGACGAGAGAGCGGAGCTGTTCATCTTCGATGACATCGCTGCACCAGTCACCGAGCATTGAGAAGCCCGTGTCGAGCCAGCCCTGCGGGTAGGCGCCGACGTTGATGACGACGACGAACATGAGCCACATGAGGGCCAGGAAAATCGGGATCCCTAAGTAACGGTGGGTCAGGACGCTGTCGATCTTGTCGGACAAGGAGTCGCTAGAACCGACATTGATAATTGATTTATTAAATACGTCAGTTGCGAATTGATATCGGCATTGAGCGAAATAGAAGTCCAAATCGATCTTGTTGGCCAGGGAATCGCGCAGAGTCGAAGCCAGGGCCAGGATGGACTGGGTCCCTTCCATAGCGCGGACTTTGGCAATGGCGTCGGAGTCGTTTTCCAGGAGCTTGACGGCCAGCCAGCGGACCGGGTATTTGATGATGCCCATTTTTTCGATGGCATCGGTCAGGTTGGCAATCGCCGGTTCGACGTCAGCGCCGTAATCGACTTTGGCATTGACCAGGTTCTGGGTCTGCGTACTGGAAATGGCGTCGAGCAGTTCTTTCGTGCCGATGTTCTTGCTGCCGACGAGAGGCACGACGACGGCACCGAGCTGTTCGCCCAGCTTCTTGAGGTCGATCTGGATGCCCATGCGTTCGGCAATGTCCATCATGTTCAAGGCGATGACCATGGGGCGGCCCAGTTCGACGAGCTGTGCGGCCAGGTATAAGTTACGTTCCAGGTTGGACGCATCGAGGACATTGACGATGATGTCCGGTTTTTCATTGATGATGACGTTACGGGCTACGACTTCATCGAGGGACCGTGCCGTCAGGCTGTATGTGCCGGGCAGGTCGACGAAGAGCAGGTCCTTGCCGTTGAAGGTACGATGACCTTCTTTCTTTTCGACAGTAACGCCAGGATAGTTGCCGACGTGCTGTTTGGCGCCGGTAATGTTGTTAAAAATCGTCGTTTTACCGCAGTTCGGATTGCCGGCCAGGGCAATCTTGATCTTTGCTGCATTTTCCATGACTACTATGTACCCCCTTTATTGTTCTACGGCGACGGAAATCATCGCCGCTTCATTCATGCGCAGTGCCAGTGCGCACCCTTTGACTTTTACCTCAATGGGGTCTCCGAGCGGGGCCTTTTTGAAGACTGAAATATGCGAGCCCTTGACGACGCCCATGTCGACGAGACGGTGCTGGATATTTCCCCGTCCCTTCAAGGCATCGACAACGCCCGACTGGCCGACTTTCATATCGGCTAATGAAACAATTTTCATGACTAACTCCCCTTTGCTTGCCTCAGACGGCCTCTTCCGTCCTGGCGGCTAATATGTTCTTCAGCGCGTTCGAGCTGCTCGTATGGGAACGGACGACTTCGACGTTCTTGCGCTGCGCTTCTTTGATGGCGCAACGGACCATACTGTGGCTCACGGTACTGGTAAACAACACCACAAGATCAGGCGACCCGATTTTCGATTTGAAATCGCTTGGTACCTGTGTAAAGACTTTTGCCTTATAATCGTACTCTTTGCAAATACGCTTATAGCGACAAACCATACAATCATTTCCACCTACGATGACGACACTCATTTACATCGCTCCTTTCAGCTCCGTAAATAATACTCACACATCCCTTCTAATTAATGATAATACATTTCATTACCATAAATATTATATATTTTTTCACAAACTCTGTCAATAGTTGCTATTGAAATTCATTTATAAAAAAGAGGTTGTCGCATATGCGACAACCTCTTTTGAGTGGTTAGCAGCTAGTGGCTAGCAGCTAGTGGCTAGCGGCTAGCGGCTAGCGGATGGTTTTAAATTTAAAGCCATCTTCTGCAAACTACAAACTCTGCTACAAACTATAAAGTGAACGGGACCTCGCATGATGGCAGAAACCGTCATGCGACAGCCCCTTTTGTAGGGGCGCCACGTGGGGCGCCCGTTTCTGCTTGATATGGGAATGTATTCATTTCCCGGACGGGCTCGCCACGTGCGAGCCCCTACAAACCATTGGCGTGTGCGGGTCCCTACAAACCATTGGCACGCGCGATTCCCTATGCCGGGCGTCTGGTCGGGCGGGCCGGTTTCAAGATGCGGACGCTGTTGAGGACGACGGCCAGGGTAGCTGTGTTGTGGATGACAGCAGCCCAGAGGGGGCTGATTTTCCCTAAGGCGCCGAGCAGCATAGCCGCCGAGTTGACTACAATGGTAGCCGTGAAGTTCTGGTTGATGGCCCGCATCGTTTCCCTGCCGATGTACAGGGCATCGTACAGTTTCGACGGGTCTTCCGAACGGATGGTGATGGCTGCCGATTCAGCAGCGATGTCCGTCTTGTTGCCGCCGAGGCTGACGCCGATGTCGGCAAAGGCCAGGGCCGGTGCGTCGTTGATGCCGTCGCCGACCATCATGACGTTGCCCCGCTTCTGCATCTTCATGACGTAGTTGGCCTTGTCTTCCGGCAGGATTTCGGCATGATACGAGTCGATATCCATGTCGCGGGCGACTTCGGCGGCGACGTCCTTCGAATCGCCGGTGAGCATGACGACTTCGTCGATGCCCAGGCGGCGCATGCGGTTCAGGGTCTTCTTCATGCCCGGACGGACCGGGTCCTGGATGACCAGGAAGCCGAGATATTCGCCGTTGCGGGCGATGTACAAGAGGTTCTTGCCCCAGGTCTTGTTATCCGTCGCCGGCATGCCTTCGACGCCTTCTTCGGTCATGAAACGGCGGCTACCGACGAGGATGTCCCCGCCTTCGTAGCCTTCAAAATCGGGAACGGTCGCTTTCATGCCGCGGGCGACGACGGTTTCCGACGACGCATGAGGCGGCGTCTGCCAGCCCTGGGCGTTGACGTATTTCTGGACAGCTACGGCCAGAGGATGGACGGAGTGCATTTCAGCCGAAGCGGCGAGGAGGATCATTTCCTTATCGTCCACACCTTCGACGGTTTCGATGTGGTCGATCTGGGGGACGCCCATGGTGATGGTCCCGGTCTTGTCGAGGACGACCGTGTCGATGTTGGCCAGGTTTTCGATGTAGTTGCCGCCCTTGATGAGGATCCCCTTGCGAGCTGCCACGCCGATAGCTGCCGAGATGGCCGTCGCTGTCGACAATTTCAGGCCGCACGAGAAGTCGATGAACAAGAGGTTGAGGACGCGCTGCCAGTCTTTGGTAGCCCCGTAGACGATGGCTGCGCCGATGAAGGAGATGGGAACCAGGAGGTTGGCCATCTTATCGGCAAAGTTCTGGACCGGCGCCCGGCGGGTCTGGGCTTCTTCGACGAGGTGGATGATCTGGGCCAGGGACGTGTCGGCACCGACCTTTTCGACGCGGATGACCAAGTCGCCCGCTTCGATGACACTGCCCGCATAGACCGGCGATTTTTCCTGCTTAATAGCCGGATTGGATTCGCCCGTAATGGAGGCCTGGTTGACGGCGGCATTGCCGCTGACGACGCTGCCGTCGACGCAGATCTTTTCGCCCAAGTGGACGGCGATGAGGTCGCCCCGCTTCAGCGATTCGACAGGGACCTTGCGTTCATGGCCGTTTTCGACGAGCCAGACGTCGCGCTGGTCCAGTTTGAGGAGACCCGAAATCTGACGGCGTGCCTTTTCGGCAGCGTATTCGGTCATCATTTCGGCCCCATTCGACAGGGCCAGGAGGGTCAGGCTCGATTCAGGCTTGCCAGCCAGGACGGACGCAGCGACTGCCGTCGCCGTCAGGGTATCGGCATTGGCCTGATGATCCTTTACGAGCCCCATGATGCCGTTCTTAATGTAGCGGCGTGCAATATATAAGGTAAATAATCGGCGAAACAAGAGGATCGACCCGTAGAATTCCGGGTTGACCTTGCGCAGGATGTTCATGGCGATGAAGCCGCCGACGGAAATGATGGCTTCCCGGCGGTACGTAGCGACATCCATATCGTCGCCTTTCTGTTCCTTCTTGCGGCCATATTTTTCTTCAAAGGCACAGATGAACAGGTTCAGTGCCCGCAGGTCCAGCCGTCCCACATAGTAGACGGTGACCTTCTTTTCTTCGACGACAGCCGAGACGATGCCGCGGACCTGGCGGAGCTTGACGCTCAGGACAGGGCGCATGCGGCTGGGGATCTCGCTGTGCAGGAAGATGGTATTGCGCATGTACATGACTTAACGCCCCCTCAACAACGACAGGGCCCACCACAGCATCTGTGGTCCTGACGGGCGCTGTCCCATGAATACGACTTTGCGCAAGCCACGAAGGGTCAGGAGTAAGGCAGCGACTGTGCGCAAGTCAAAAAAACGACTGGATTCATTGCGGATGATACTGCTGAAAAAAGCCCCCGTATCGCGGACCGCTTTGAGATACGTCGTCTCTTCCTTTTTCTGGCCTTCCTGTTTTTCTGCATCGCAGACGGCACTGACGATGCCTTCGACGACATTTGGGAAGAGGCGGAAGCGGAAGAAGTTTTCCAGCCGGTCCAAGGTCCCTTCGCTGTGGGCGAAGACCAGGATGCTGCCCGTGACGGCGCTGACCTGGATGAACTGGATATTGGGCAGGGTGCTGACTTTTTCTTCGATCAAGCGGGCCAGTTCCGCATTGCCAACGAGGGCCGCTGCCCGATAGCGGCGACGGCCTTTCAAGACGGATACGCAGGCGAAACGGGGCACTTCCGGTACTCCCTTTGCCGCCTGGACCTGAGGCCGGAAGGCACCGGCGGGCGCAGCTGCGGCAGCCGCTTTGCCCTTCTTATTGTGGAACAAGTCGTATACGGCTTTGCCGATCGACGTGCCCACCATAAAACCTGAGGCATAAGACATAATTACCTTCTCCTTTCAACATGGGTCATGATATAGTTCTCTACCCGGACGAGTTCCCGATTGGCCCGCAGGACCTGCGGCCGGTAGGTGATCAGGACGGAACCCGTGAGGACGTTGACATCGACCTTGTCGATTTCTTCATAACTGGCAATGTAGGCGTAGACCTTGCAGCCCAATTCGGCATTGCCAATGAGTTTTTTACTGTGCAGGCGGATACGGCCTGGTAAGTAAGACGAAATAGAAACGGCTCTCATGATGAGGTCCCATTTCGACGTCGGAATGATCATACAAGCAGTCCTTCCTGGTGTTGTGCCTCTTAAAAAGGGCTTGTCGCACGACGACAAGCCCTTTTTAAGTGGTTAGTGGCTAGTGGTTAGTTGTTAGCAGATGGCTTTAAATTTAAAGGCTTCCGCTGAAACCGCAAAGGCCTTCCCTACAAACTTATTTCGCCTGTGCGGCTTCCTGAGCTGCGATCATGTCTTCCAATTCTTCTTTCTGACGCTGCAATTCAGCCAGGGGTACCGAAGCGGTCATCGCACCGGCAGCGGGCTGCTGCATAGCCAGGAGCTGCTGTTCCCGTTCGGACATGAGTTTATAACCGAAAACACCAGCGACGACACCGATACCTAAGCCAATCCAAAAATCTGTATTCTGAAACATACGACACATCTCCCTTGAAAAAAATTGATATTCATTTACGCCTATTATTATAAAGTGTCTTCTCTCACGTGTCAATACCGTTTATCAAATTCAACATAACACTTTGTTTACAAGATGGTCTATTTCGAGGGAAGTTCGCAGGAAAACGCCTTATTTTCAAGGGTTAAGCCATTTATTTTACTGACAAAATTTGTTATAATGTAGGAACGCTCTTATGTATAGAATCCGTAAATATTGAAACTATATCTTAAAATTTTGAAAGGTGTGACTTTCTTGTTCAACAGGTCTCTCTTAAAATCCGTTCAATCTGCCATCACAAAAGCGCCGGACAAGCGGATTTTGTCACTTTCTTTTGAAAATAAAACGTACTTCGTCAAGCGCCGCATGGGCAATGGCCGCAATGCCTTTGCCAAACAGAATCCGTCGGCTGCCTTCTGGTGCGAAGCCTACAAGATCATGACCGTCAATGCCCGCCTTCCCCTGGCGCCAAAGGTCGTCCTCCTGGATGAAGACTTCTTCGTCATGGAAGCTGCCGGCAAGACCTTGCAGGGCGTAGCCAAGGAAGCGGAATACGCCGCCGTCCGCCACGAGGCCTTTGAAAAAGCCGGCCAGGGACTGGCCCAGCTCCACGCCGCCGGCCTGCACCACGGCCGGCCGGCCCTGCGGGACATTGCCTACGATAAGGAAACCGGGACGATTACCTTCCTCGATTGGGAAAATGAAAAGAAATTCGTCGACGCGCCGGCGCCCGTCCTGGACCTGTTCCTCTTCCTGCACAGCTGCTTCCGCGAGGAATGGCCGGACAACGCCCTCATCGACGCAGCCGTCGCCGGCTATGGCCGCGTCGAAGGCAGCAGTCAGACCATGGCCGCCCTGAAAGAGTTCATCACAGACCACCATACTCTCTTTGCCTGCTGTCATGCCCTGGTCCCCTTCGGCTGGATCGACGTCGTCTCCGTCGACAAAGCCAAAGCGTATATCACCGCCTTATAGGGCAGAAAAGGCCGCAGCACAGCGGATATAACCGCCGGGGAGTTCCTCGGCGGCTTTCTTCATCTGCAGGGCCAGGAGGATGGGCAGCAAGTCGGCGACGGCAAGGCCCGTCTTTTCCAGGAGCTCGCTCACCGGCGCCGCCCGGTCGAAGGGAATGGCGTCGATGACGGCCTGTTCGGCCGGGCTCAGGCTGGGGCCTTCTTCATGGTAGGCCGTCTCCGGCCCCTGCCAGCCGCGGCGGCGGAATTCCCGGACCACATCGTCAGCACAGGTCAGGGGAATGGCGCCGAGCCGGAGGAGATGGTTCGTCCCCCGGCTGGTCTCGGAAAAGACGCTGCCCGGCATGGCAAAGACGTCGCGCCCTTCGTCGAGGGCCAGGTCAGCCGTAATCAGGGAGCCGCTGCGCATGGCCGCTTCGACGACGATCGTCGCCGCTGCCATGCCGGCGATGATGCGGTTACGGGCCGGGAAATTCCGGGATAGCGGCTCGACGCCGAAGGCATATTCCGAGATGACTGCGCCGCCGCTATCGACGACCTGCCGGAACAGGGCCTTGTTCTCCCTGGGATAGGTCCGGTCCAGGCCGTTGGCGGCGACGACGACAGTCCGCCCCTTCCCTTTCAGGGCGCCCCGATGGGCCCGCGTATCGATTCCCCTGGCACCGCCGCTGACGATAGTGAAGCCCTGGGCCGCCAGCTCAGCGGCCAGCGTATCGGCGGCATTCAGGCCATAGGGGCTGGCCTTGCGGGAGCCGACGATGGCGATACTGCTGCTGTCGCGCTCCATCGTCCCCTGGCAAAAGAGGACCAGCGGCGGCTGGGCGATGAAGGGCAGCCAGCTGGGGTAATCGTCGTCCCACAGGGCAACGGGCCGGACGCCATAAAAAGCCAGCCTGCGCTGGAAGGTATCCCAATCAAAAACATCTCGTTCTTGCCTGAGCTGGAAAAAAATCTTGGCCGGAATCCCCGTCCGGCGCCGCAGGTCTTCATCCCAGACGGCGTCCCAAGCCTGGCTGGGCGAACGGCAGACGTCGAGGAGGGCCTGCAGGCGGCGGCTGCCGCAGCCCTTGAGGGACTGGAGGGCCGCTGCGTACATCGTTTCCTGTTCCACCTTCATCCCCCCTTCATGGCTGGTGCATCTTATTGCGGTAACTGATGGCTTCGGCCACGTGATCCTTGGCGATGACCGGTTCTTTGGCCAGGTCGGCAATGGTCTGGGACACTTTGATGATGCGGTCGTAACTGCGGGCACTGAGGCGCAGGGCGTCGAAGGCCTCGCGCAACAACTGCTGAGCCGCCTCGGTCAGCTGGCACGTGGCCCGTATCTCCCGGTGGCCCATATGGGCGTTGCAGGTACAGCCATAAGGAGCCAGGCGCTCTTGCTGGCGGTGGCGCGCCGACAGGACCCGCGAGCGGATGGCCGACGACGGTTCGGCCCGCCGCCGGGCCGTCAGTTCCCAGTAGGCCGGCCGTTCGACGCGGACGTGGAGGTCGATGCGGTCCAGGAGAGGGCCGGAAATCTTATGAGTATAGCGGCGTATCTCGCTGTCCGAACAGGTACAGCCTTCGTCGAATCCGTAGCGGCCGCAGGGACAGGGATTCATGGCCGCCACCAGGACGAAGCGCGACGGATAGGACAGGGCCGCCTGGACGCGGGCAATGTGGACGACGCCGTCTTCCAAGGGCTGGCGCAGGACTTCCAGGACCGACCGGGGGAACTCCGGCAGTTCGTCGAGGAAGAGGACGCCGTGATGGCTGAGAGTCACTTCGCCCGGCTTGGGGATAGACCCGCCGCCGACGAGGCCGGCCATGGAAATGGTGTGATGAGGACTGCGGAAAGGCCGCTGCTGCAGGAGCCGCCCCTTGCCCAAAAGGCCGGCAACGCTGTAAATCTTGGTCACTTCCAGGGCCTCGGCTTCGCTCATGGGCGGCAGGATAGTCGGGATGCGCTTGGCCAGCATGGTCTTGCCGCTTCCCGGCGGGCCAATCATGAGGACGTTATGGCCGCCGGCTCCGGCGATTTCCAGGACCCGCTTGGCTTCGGCCTGGCCCTGGACTTCGGCGAAGTCGACATCATAGTCCAGCTGGTCCGGCGCCAAGGGTTCCGGCCGGGCCGCGTCCAGCGGCTTTTCACCGGTCAGGCAGGCGGCGACGTCGCAGAGCGTATCGACGCCGTAGACCGTGAGGTCCGGACAGAGCAGGGCTTCGGCGGCATTGTCGCGGCTGACGAAGACCGTCTTCATCCCCTGGGCGGCCCCTTCCAGGACCATGGGCAGGATACCGTTCACCGGCCGGATGCGCCCATCCAGGGCCAGTTCGCCCATGAAGAGGCATTTTTCGCAGGCCTCTTCGGGAATCTGGCCGCTCGACACCAGGATAGCCACGGCCAGGCTCAAATCCAGGCCGGACGTGTCCTTCTTCAGGTCAGCCGGCGCCAGGTTGACTGTCAGGCGGCGCATGGGAAATTCATAGCCGCTGTTCTTGACGGCAGCCCGGACCCGCTCTTTGGCCTCTTTCACCGACGTCGATGCCAGGCCGACCAGGTCGAACGACGGCAGGCCGTTGGAAATATCCGTTTCGACGGCGATGACGTGCCCGTTCAGGCCCAGTGTCGCCGCCCCATAGATGCGCGCGAACACGGCGTCACCGCCTTTCGGCCAGGAAGGCATGGGCAATGTGGCGGATGCCAGGCTGTCCGTTATCCTCTGGCCAGACTTCGATGACGTCGAACCGGCATGGCCGCTCCCAAAGATCGAACTGGGCCAGATAGGCCGAGGCCACGCGGGTGATCTGACGGCGCTTGCGCTTCTCGACGGCTTCACAGGGCAGGCCGTAAGAGCCTGTCGTCCGCGTCTTGACTTCGATGAAGACCAGCGTATGGCCGTCGTCGGCGATGATGTCGATTTCTCCCAGGCGGTTGCGGTAATTACAGCAGCGCACGTGATAGCCCTTTTCCCGGCGCACAAAGGACAGCGCCGCTTGTTCTCCATAATAGCCTAATAGATTCTTCTCCATGGCGATTCCCCTTTCTCAATTTATCCGATTACGTCCATCGTAGGCGAGAAAGATTAAAATTACATGAAAAAAAGACCCTTCCGGGTCTTTTTTCATGAGAAGAAGATTAAATTTTGTGGATCATCAGGAAAGCGACGACGCCGGCGAGCAGGACGATGGCGATGATGCGGGTAAGGGCCGACGCGGTAATCGTCACCTGGCGCTGGGGCTTCCGTCTCCGCTGCCGTTCACTCATACGCCGGGCCAAGCCATTTCTTTGCCGCCTAAGATGTGGGCGTGCATGTGATGGACCGTCTGGCCTGCTTTTTCACCGGTGTTGAAGACGACGCGGAAGCCGTCTTTATCCAGATTCATGACCTGGGCGACTTTCTGGATGGCATAGAGCATCTTGCCAGCGACGGCGGCATCATCCGGCGTCAGGTCGGCGATACTCTGGATATGTTTCTTGGGGATGACCAGGACGTGGACCGGAGCGACCGGATTGATGTCCTTGAAGGCGAAGAAATTATCGTCTTCCCAAACTTTCGTGCTCGGGATCTCCCCGGCGATGATCTTGCAGAAAATGCAGTCTTCCATGATAAATTCCTCCTTAGGTAGGTGTACGTAGGGGCCGGCCTGAAAGCCTTTCTGGCCCACCAGACCGTCGTAATCATGCAGGCAGAATGCGTTCATATTCCGGACGGGCTCGCCACGTGCGAGCCCCTACAAGGGTTAGGGGTTAGGGGCTCGCAGGTCGAAACCACGAGCCACTAGGCCTCAGGCCGAAACCACGAGCCACTAACAACGCGCTCCCAGCTTCTGCCCGTCAGTGCCGATGAGGGTGACTTCGACGACGGTGCCTTCGGCATGAGGCGGAAGATTTTCGACGACGGCCCGTTCGTAGTTCTCCGTAAAGCCTTCGCCTGTCGTGCCGTCTTGTTTTTCGATGAGGACGGTCGCCTTCTTGCCGACCAGGGCCGTCAGGAGCGCCGCTTTCTGTCGGGCCGACAGTTCATTGACAAGTTCGACGCGCCGCTTCTTTTCCGCCGTTTCGACTTGGTCCTTCATATCCGCTGCCGGCGTCCCCTTGCGCTGGGAATACGGGAAGGCATGGATATGCGAGAAAGAGAGGCGTTCCAGCGTCGCCATGGTGTCCTCGAAGAGGGCTTCCGTTTCGCCGGGAAAGCCCAGGATGAGGTCCGTCGAGACGGTCAGGCCGTCGATGCGGCTGCGCAGGCGGGCGATGAGGTCCTCATATTCGGCCACCGTGTAATGGCGGTTCATGGCCTTCAGGATCGGGTCCGAACCGGACTGGAGGGGCAGGTGCAGATGCGGGCAGATGCGGTCCGAGCTGTTCATGACGTCGATCATGTCGTCGCCGATTTCCAGGGACTCGATGGAACCCAGGCGGATGCGGGCCACGTCGGTTTCCTTGACCAAGCGGTCCAGGATATGGGCCAGCGACGGATGGTCGTCGAGGTCGCGGCCATAGGCGCCGAGGTGGATGCCGGTCAGAACGATTTCCTTGAAGCCTGCTGCGACCAGGCGGTTGGCTTCGGCGACGATGGCGTCGGGCTGGCGCGATTTCAAAGCGCCCCGCGTATAGGGAATGATGCAGTAGGAACAGAAATTGTTGCACCCTTCCTGGATCTTCAGGTCGGCCCGCGTGTGTTCCACTGCCGACGGATAGAGGGGGATTTCCTCGAATTCGTCGTGGCGGCGCACGTCGTGGACGGCCGTGATGGCTTCGTCGTCTTCGTCGTGCAGGAGTTCGCGGACAATGGATACGATGCGCTTGCGTTCATTGGTCCCGACGACGGCGTCGACTTCGGGCATGGACGTCAAAAGCTCCGGGTCGAGCTGGGCATAGCAGCCGGTGACGATGACCTTGGCCGCATCGTTGCGCTTCTTCGTCCGCCGGATGAGCTGGCGCGATTTCTTTTCGCCGACCTGAGTGACCGAACAGGTATTGATGACATAGACGTCGGCCGGGCCATTGAACTCGGCTTCCGTGAAGCCTGCAGCCAGGAAGAGGCCGCGCATACTGTCCGTATCGTACTGGTTGACACGGCAGCCAAGAGTGGCAAAAGCGATAGTTGGCATTACTTGAATCCTCTTTCGTACATAATGATAGACAGGGTCGCCAGCGACGCCGTTTCAGCGCGCAGGATGCGGGGCCCGAGAGAGACCGTGCGGCACCACGACAGATGCTGCGTGGCATAGGCGATTTCTTTTTCGGCATAGCCCCCTTCGGGACCGATGGCGATGACGACGTCGCCGGTACGCACGTCGTGGCAGGCTTCCGACAAGGGCGCCGTTTCCTGTTCATAGGGGATGACGAAGCGCGTGTCGGCATAGGCGTCGACGAGTTCCGTGAAGCTCATGACCGGCGCCACGTCGGGCACGTCGTCGCGGCCGCATTGCTTGGCCGCTTCCAGGGCCAGGCGCTGCCAGCGTTCGAGCCGTGCCTGCCGCCGTTTATCATCTAATTTTACTACACAATGCTCCATTTGTACAGGAACGATCCGCCCGGCGCCGAGTTCCGTCGCCTTCTGGACGACCCAGTCGAACTTGTCGCCCTTGAGGAGCCCTGCCGCCAGGATGACCCTGCCGTTGGACGACGGCCCGTCGGAAATCTTGCGCGCCGGCGTGAGGTACGCCGAATGGCCTTCCATACGGGTGATGAAACATTCATAGGTTGCACCGGTGCAGTCCGTGACGTTCAGCGTATCGCCGACGGTATGGCGCAGGACGACGACGACGTGATGGGCATCGTCGGCAGACAATTCAAAGGTCCCGCAAATGGGAAAATCCGTGAAAATCTTACGCATAGTCTCACCTCTTCATCTGGACGGCATACCAGCCGCTGCGGAACTGTTCATCGACCCAGGTGAAGCCGACGGCAGCGGCAGCGCGGCGCACTTCGTCGATGCGTTCGTCGATGATGCCGCTGGCAATGAGCGTGCCGCCTTCCTTGAGATACGGCGGCAGCGTCGGCAGCAGGGCCAGGACGGCATTGGTCACCAGGTTGGCTACGACGACGTCGGCCTTTTCCCCCTGCGGGATGGCCGCCAGGAGGTCGCTGTTGGCGATGGTCAATTTGTCTTCGACGCCGTTCAGTTTGGCATTGACCGCAGCCTGCTTGACGGCGACGCCGTCGAAGTCGACAGCCGTCACGTGGGATGCGCCCAGTTTGGCGGCGGCAATGGCCAGGATGCCCGTGCCCGTGCCGATATCAAAGACCGTATCGCCGGCCTTCACCGTATCTTCCAGGTACTGGACGCACATGCACGTCGTGTCGTGGAAGCCGCTGCCAAAGGCCAGGCCCGGATCGATGGAAAGGACGTCTTCGCCGTCGGCCGGCCGGGCCGGTTCCCACGCCGGGGCCGCCCAGAAATGGCGGGAAATCTTCTTGGGATGGAAATGTTCCTGCCAGGCAAAGAGCCAGTCCTTATCGTCAGCTTTCTTTTCGACGACCTTCCAGTCGCCCAGGTCGACGCCCCGTTTTTCCAGGGCGCCCATCTTTTCTCGTATCGTTTCCACAAGACCTTCCTGTGCCAGCGGGAAATACGCCGTAATGCGGATGCGCCCTTTGTGGTCCGGGTGCTCGTCGTCGATGACCGAGCCATTGCTTCCACATTCAAAAACAAGAAGGGCCACCAAATCGGTGGCCGTTGGGGAAACGAGCAAATCTACTTCATTTCATTGCATCGTTCATACTCCCTTTATCTTTACAGATCTTCTTTTAACTTACTCCAAAAACTCTTCTTGGTCTTCTTCGTATCTTTCTTGTCGCTCTTCGCGCTCGTGGCGTCACCGTCGGCCGGTTGTTCAGCCGGCTTTGGCTCCCCCACCCACGTTTCGCCGCCAGCATAGGCGAATTCCCGCAGGAGTTCCTTCTGTTTGGCGTTGAGGTGCGTCGGTACGGCGACCGTGACCTGGACGTGGTGGTCGCCACGGCGGTTCTTGGACCCCAGGACCGGTACGCCTTTGCCGCGGATGCGGAAGACCGTCCCCGTCTGGGTGCCGGCCGGGATGGTCAGCTCGATCTTGCCGTCCAGGGTTTCGACGAGGATTTTCGACCCCAGGGCAGCCTGGGCGAAGGAAATCGTTTCCTGGGACAAGATGTCGTTGCCTTCACGGGTGAACTTGGGATCGCGGCGGACGAAGATGTAGACGTACAAGTCGCCGTGACCGCCGCCGCGGACGCCCGGTTCGCCTTCACCGGCTACGCGCAGGCGTGCGCCGTCATCGACGCCGGCAGGGATCTTAATCTTCAGTTTCTTGCGGACCTTGACCGTCCCCGTGCCATGGCATTTCTTGCACTTGTCATGGATGATCTTGCCTGTGCCGCCGCAGCGGGAACAGGTGCGGACATTGACCATCTGGCCGAAAGGCGTGTTCTGGACGACGCGCTGCTGGCCTGTGCCGTGGCAGTCCGGACAGGTATCTACCTTGCTTCCCGGTTCGGCACCGTTGCCGTGGCAGTGGTCGCACGTTTCTTCTTTCGGGACCTGGATTTCCATTTCCGTACCAAAGGCAGCCTGTTTAAAGGTAATGTCTACGTCGAAGCGCAAATCGGCACCGCGCTGCGGGCCATTGGCCGACTGACGGCTGCCCTGGCCGCCGAAGAAGGAATCAAAGATATCTTCAAAGCCGCCGAAGCCCTGGCCGCCCTGGCCGAATCCGCCAAAGCCGCCAAAACCTCCGAAGCCGCCCTGGCCGAAACCGGCACCGGAACCGGCAGCATTGCCGTTCTGGAATGCTGCCGGACCGAACTGGTCGTACTGGGCGCGTTTCTGTTTATTCGACAGGACGCTGTACGCTTCGTTGATTTCCTTGAATTTTTCTTCTGCTGCCTTCGGGTTGTCCGGGTTGCGGTCCGGATGGTATTTGAGCGCTAATTTCTTAAAAGCTTTCTTGATTTCTGCGTCGCTGGCGTCTTTGGGAACGCCGAGGACTTCATAATAATCTCTTTTACTCATGTGGGCAGCCCCTCTTATCTATCTTACTTCTTGTCATCGTCGACTACCGTGTAATCGGCGTCGACTACTTTTTCATCTTTCTGGCCATCGCTCTGGGCCTGCTGTGCACCGGCCTGGGCACCGGCTGCCTGCTGCTGAGCCTGCTGGGCAGCGTCTGCGTTCTTGTACATTTCGCTGGTCAGGTCATAGAGCGGTTTGGTCAAGGCTTCGGAAGCGGCTTTGATCTTATCCGTATCGTCGGTCTTCATGGCTTCTTTCAAGGCAGCGATCTTATCCTTGATTTCCGAAACTTTGGAAGCGTCGGCTTTATCGCCCATATCCTTGATGGTCTTTTCGGCCTGGTAAATGAGGGAGTCAGCGTTGTTCTTGGCTTCGATGCCTTCTTTACGTTTCTTGTCTTCCGCTTCGTGAGCGGCAGCTTCTTTGACCATGCGGTCGATTTCGCTCTTGTCGAGGCCCGACGAAGATTTGATGGTGATCTTCTGTTCTTTGCCCGTGCCGAGGTCTTTCGCCGAAACGTTTACGATGCCGTTGGCGTCGATGTTGAAGGTAACTTCGATACGAGGTACTCCACGGGGAGCAGCCGGGATGCCGGTCAGTTCAAAGCGGCCGAGGGTCTTGTTGTCGGCTGCCATTTCACGTTCGCCCTGAAGGACGTGGACGTCGACAGACGGCTGGTTATCGACAGCTGTCGAGAAGACCTGGCTGCCGGAAGTCGGGATGGTCGTGTTGCGGTCAATGATCTTGGTGAAGACACCGCCGAGGGTTTCAATGCCCAGAGAAAGCGGCGTAACATCGAGGAGCAGGACGTCTTTGACATCGCCGACGAGGACACCGGCCTGGATAGCTGCGCCGATAGCGACACATTCATCGGGGTTGACGCCTTTGCTCGGTTCTTTGCCGAGGATGGATTTGATGGCATCCTGGACGGCCGGGATACGGCTGGAACCGCCGACGAGGATGATCTTGTCGATTTCGTCGATGGTGTAGCCCGAGTCAGCGATGGCTTTCTTGGTCGGTTCCATCGTAGCCTGGACGAGGTCTTCCGTCAATTCGTTGAATTTAGCACGGGTCAAGGTCAAATCGAGGTGTTTCGGGCCCGTAGCATCAGCCGTGATGAAGGGCAGGTTGATGTTGGTCGAGAGGACCGTGGACAATTCGATCTTAGCTTTTTCAGCAGCTTCCTTGAGGCGCTGTTCAGCCATCTTATCCTGCGAGAGGTCGATGCCCGTTTCTTTCTTGAATTCGCTGATCATCCATTCCATGACTTTGTTATCGAAGTCATCGCCGCCGAGGTGCGTGTTGCCGTTGGTAGCCTTTACTTCGAAGACGCCGTCGCCGAGTTCGAGGATGGACACATCGAAAGTACCGCCGCCGAGGTCGAATACGAGGATCTTGCCATCGCCGCCTTTATCGAGGCCATAAGCCAGGGCTGCTGCCGTCGGTTCGTTGACGATACGGAGAACGTCGAGGCCGGCGATCTTGCCAGCATCTTTGGTAGCCTGGCGCTGGCCGTCGTTGAAGTATGCCGGAACGGTGATGACGGCCTGGGTGACTTTTTCGCCGAGGTAGCTTTCAGCGTCTTCCTTCAATTTCTGAAGGATCATAGCGGAAATTTCCTGCGGTGTATATTTCTTGCCCTGGATGTCTACGGTGTAGTTTTCACCCATGTGGCGTTTAATGGACGAAATGGTGTTTTCCGGGTTGGATACGGCCTGACGTTTTGCCAGCTGGCCGACGAGGCGTTCGCCCGTCTTGGAGAAGCCGACGACAGACGGTGTGAGGCGAGAGCCTTCCGTATTCGTGATGACCGTAGGTTCGCCGCCTTCCATGACAGCTACTACGGAGTTTGTTGTACCTAAGTCAATACCAATAACTTTACTCATAAAAGATTCCTCCAATCTTATTTCAAACGATGATTAACCGTTGAATGCAACTTTGACCATGGCCGGACGCAGCGTCTTGTCGCCCAGGAGATATCCTTCCTGGAGGACTTCTACGACGACGTCGTCATCGTATTCGTCGCTGGGCACGCGCATGACGGCCTGATGATAATTGGGGTCGAAAGGTTTGCCGACGGCATCGATTTTGGTGACCCCTTCCTTTTCCAGGACGCCCAGGAGCTGTTTGTAAATCATTTCATAGCCATCGATGAAGGATTTCACATCATCGGCCACCTTATCCTGCGGGACCTGCAGGGCCCGTTCGAAATTGTCGATGACCGGAAGGATGCTGCTGATGACATCCATCTTGACGACTTCTGAAATCTGGAGCTTTTCAGCCGCTGTGCGTTTCTTATAGTTAGCAAAATCTGCCTGGAGCCGGACGAACTGCTGCTGGAGCTTGACGGCCTTGTCGGCTTCCGCTTTGGCAGCAGCGTCTTTGGCATCCGGTGCCTTTTTATCGGCGCCTTCATCTGCCGCTGTTTCCTTGGCTTCATCCACCTTTTCCTTAGCAGCATCTTCGACGACTTTTTCCGCGTCTTCTGCTAATACGGTATCTTTTTCTTCTTTATTTTCTTTCTTACTCATGTCTGTGTACCCCTCCCTACTTATCGTCGTGGTAATGTGCCAGCATATGTGTCACATGCTGTTTCATAAAGTCCAAAAGACCGATGATCTTGGCATACTCCATACGAGCCGGTCCCAAGACGGCCAGCTTGCCGAGGACTACATCATGGTCGGTAAAGGTCGCTTCAATGATGCTGCAATCATTGATAGGCGACAATTTCGCTTCTTCGCCGATGCGGACCGTCACGGCCCCGCCTTCGCCCTCGTCGTGAAGGAGATTGGCGACGACATCCTGTTCTTCCAGCATGGTAAAGAGGCTCTTGGCCTTGTCGACGTCTTTGAACTCCGGCTTGTTCAGGAGCTCCATGGTCCCGCCTTTGTAGAACTGCTGGTCTTTGTGGAAGGCCCGTCCCATGGCCCGGAAGGCCAGGCGGTACAATTCGACGTCGTCGACGATGGTCTCGTGAAAGGCTTCGATGGCCTTTTCATCGATATGGTCCATGGCCATGCCGGCCAGGTAGTTGGTCAGCCGCTGGGCGATGATGTTCAGATCGTCCAGGCTGGCACCGGCCGGTTTGGGGTAAATGCAGTTCTCTACCTGTCCCGTATCGGTGACGACGATCATGATGGCCCGGCGGTCATCGAGCGGTAAGAAGCGGATGTACTTCAGCTTGGAATTGAGCCGCTGTGACGCCATGACCAGGGTGACGTTGTGGGTGATCCTGGCCAGTAACTTGGCCGTCGACTGAAAAATCTGGTCGACGCTGCTCACTTTGTCCTGGAACCAGGCGCGGACGAATTGCTTTTCTGCGTCCGTGATCTTCGTCGGCTTGAGCAGGCAGTCGACGTAGAAGCGGTATCCCTTCAGCGACGGGATGCGGCCGGACGACGTGTGAGGCTGTTCCAGGTAGCCCATCATTTCCAGATCGAACATTTCGTTGCGGATCGTCGCGGCGCTGACGCCTAAGTCATACTTGCGGGCAATCGTTCTCGACCCGACAGGTTCGGCAGAGGAGATGTAATCCTGAATAATGGCTTGCAGTATTTTCTGTTTTCGTGCATCCAAATCCATCGTACTCACCTTCTGCTCATTTGACCATTTTTAGTGGTCTGACTATTTGACTTCTAAGACTATATATAAGATAGCATGGAGAATATGTTTTGTCAAGAGAATATAAGTCAAAAAGTCAAATTAGTTGTAAAAAAAGGAGCTGCCGCACATGCGACAGCTCCTACAGTGAAATTCAACCTCTCCGGCCCTTTCGGGCCACCTCCAGCCCGGCTCTCCGTTTTGGCAGCCGTCCTGCGATTCCCTGCGGTCAACGCCTGGCGGGCCAAAAAGGGCCTATCAAGGGAGGCTTTACGAGCCACGAACCAGGCGGGCCGCCCGCCACGGCTGTCCGTTCCAGTAGCCGTCCTGTGCCTCCCGTTGGTCAGCACTTGACGGCTGGAAAGGCTTTGGGGCGGCCCCTACGCACTGCTACATTTGCTTGAGCGCTTCGATGGCATCGAGGTTGCCTGTGACGGCGGCTTTCTGGTACCAGGCTTTAGCCTTGGCCGTGTCGACGGCTACGCCCAGGCCTTTGGCGTACATGTCGCCCAAGTAGACCATGGCCGGTGCGCCGACGTGGTCCGTGCGCTGAGCCGCTTTTTCGTAGAGGCTCCTGGCCTTGGCGTAATCCTGTTTGACGCCCTTGCCCTGTTCGTAGCACTTGCCCAAAAGATACATACTGGTCGTATCGCCTTTCTGCTGGGCCTTGTCGTACCACAGAGCAGCCTGGGCATCGCTCTGTTTTTCGCCCAGACCGTTAGCGGCCATGAGGCCCAGGTAGCGGCCGGCCTTCATGTTGCCGTCGTTCCAGGCCTTCTGGAAACATTCGCGGGCGACGTCGTAGTCCGTCGCACCGTCCTGGCCGTACAAGTAGGCAATGCCCGTGTTGAGCAGAGCTTTGCCCTGGGGGCTGCCCTTATGGGCGCCGTCCTTGCCGGGCTGTTTGGCATCCATGCCGGCCGGTGCCTTTTTCTTCAGGACATCTTCGGCCTTGGTCTGTTCAAAGAGCCAGTCCCGGATGCCTTCGATATTGTAGGCAAAGGACCAGGTATACATGTGGCTGCCGTCCTTGAAGACCGTATAGTTGATGGGTGCCTGCTGGTCTTCCATGACCCGCATCATCTGTTCAAAGACAGGCGTACCGCCCGTGCTGTCCCACATGCGGCTGCGGGCGACGACAGCGCCGTCCTTTTCCCACAGGGCCGTCGCTTCATTCATGCCCGGAAAGGCCTTGCTGTCACCCTGGCAGACGGTGATCCAGAGGTTCTTGTCCTTGAGTTTTTCCATTTCCTGCGTATCCCACTGGCAGGCGACGAGGTACTGGCCGGCAAAGAGTTCCGGATAGGCGTCGCTGATGGCGATGTTGGCCATGCCGCCCTGGGACTGGCCCGTCCCGTAGATGCGGTCCTTGTCGACGCGGTACTTATTGGATACATCCATGATGAGATCCGTCACCAGGGTCAGGCCCTGGGTCCACTGGTGGGTATCGGTAGTCATCATGCCGATAGAGCGGATGAGGTCTTCCGTATACTGCGGTGCCAGGACGATGGCCGGATGCTTGGCCTGTTCTTCCGGCGTCGCCCAGACGATGGCCCCGTTGCCCTGATAGAGGACGGCCTTGGGGTCGTTGATGTTGGCGCTGGCATCGGCGATGAAGACGACCATGGGATAGGTCTTGGCCTTGTCGGCATCATAATCTTTGGGCAGGTAAATATTATACGGCATTTCATAGCCCGTAGCCGGGTCCTTATATATATAAGTTTTAAAGGCGTCCTTGACGGCATCGACGGTCTTGTCGGCAGCCAGGGCCGTCGTCGTCGGGCCATAAGCCGTGCCATCCGTCGCATAGACCGTCCCGGTCTGGCTGACAGCGACGCTCAGGTCCGGTGCCTTGCGGTCGGAATACATGGGCGCATCGCCGCCGTTCAAGGCGTTGGAGCCTTCTTTGCCCTTATCGCCCTTGTCGTCCTTGGGCTTGTTCTGGGAAGCTGCCGTCGGCAAGGGCGTAGCCGGATGGACCAGGCTGACGATGACGTAACTGCCCTTCTTGCCGGCCAGGGCCGTTTCCGGCGCATCATTGGTATAGACCTTGTCGATCGTCTTGCCGGCGACGGTGAAATCCGACGCCTTCAGGCGGCTGGCATCAATGGTCTTGGGATAATGAAGGGCCACAGCCGATACGCTTTCGCCGTCGCCATAGACCGTACTCAAGGCCGTCACGTCGCGGATAGAAGATGGAGCCGCTGTCGCCGCTGCCGTCGCCGTCACGGCCGTCTGATCCAAGCCATCCACTGCCGGTGCGGCCCAGACAGGAGCCGTCAGGCTGAGGGCACAGCAGAGCACAGCCAGAGCGGGAATATGTTTACCTTTCATGAAGAGGTCACCTCGAATTGAAATTTTTTTGCAATTTATTATACCACGCCTGGTTCGCCTTCCTGTGGCCGTTGTGACACAATTTTGTGAAAAGGCTAGTGGTTCGTGGCTCGTGATTCGTGGCTCATGGCTCATGGCTCTCCTTATAGGAGAGCTGTCAGCGAAGCTGACTGAGAGGTTGCTCAACAGAAAAAGGGCCTGTCGCACGTAATCGTGCACAGGCTCTTTTTCTGTATGCAAAAATATCATAGC
>OBJO01000149.1_pt1 | contig 33940 bp, 41 predicted proteins | sample 1481741 | NCBI WGS metagenome assembly OBJO01 (sample SAMN06140803, study PRJEB22556) | human gut metagenome | host: Homo sapiens | place: China: Beijing | collected 2014 | reverse complement strand
GTGGCATTCCATTCTTCAGCAGGAAACATGCGATCGGCATGGCTGAGAACAAACAGAAAACGCGAGGGATCTGCGCCTTCATTCAGTAAAAACTGATGCATGGTAATGTCGGCGGCATACGCGCGTTCATCTGCCCGCAGGATCCAGATAATCAAATCCACTTCCGGCAGTAACTGACGGTAAAGCGCCCGGTATTCCTGATCATGTTGCGGCGTCTCTCCAATGCCGGGCAGATCGACCAGCGTCATTCTGCGTTCACCGATCTGCAGGGTAAGACGATGAGCCTGGCGGGTGCAGCCGTTCAGGGGATGTGTGGCACAGATATGGGACTGAAAAATAGCATTACACAGGCTACTTTTGCCGGTGCCGGATTTACCCATAATGCCAATCACGGGTTCGTAATGAATAACGCTGTGGAGATGTTCAAGAATTTTCTGACGAATTTCTTCAGGAAGAAACGTCAGATATGATTTCACTTGTGCGGAGAGGGAAGAATGGCTGAATGACATACCGGTATCCTGTTGATTTCACTGAACCGGATCACACTAATCCGGTTTATCATTCAGGTAATATGGACGTGAAAAATGATGGAATGTCTGAATTACGGACATTATTGTTAAAGTGTAATGGAGTATGAAGTGAGTTTTTCAGAACGGGAACTAATGACATACTGCGGTTTCAGGAGATGAGAGGATGACCGGACGTAAAAACAAATGCGTCAGAAAAAATTGTAACAATCAGGTTTTCTCAGTAAAAATGGCAGTGGAGAAAAGACTGTGCAGAAAACATTATGAGAGGTTTTGTGAGCTCAAAAAAAGAAGAGAGCAAAATCCTGTTCACAGATTAAATGAAGCATTGCCAAGAAAGATAAAAGGACCCAAAAGTAAGAAAAAATTAGTAAAAGAAAGAGAAATCATTAACAGCAGGAAGAAACATAAACAGGAGCAGGGACCATCGCTGGCTGAACTTAATAAAAAAGTTCGTGAGATACTGAAAACTCCGGCATGGAGAACGCTGGAAACGAGAATTCGAAGAAACGGTATCACATTTAAATCAAAAGCAGAGTTAGATGTACTTTCTGAACTTTATGCAATTTATTCATGGGTTTCATATTGCAAACGGGGCGATAATTATTCTGTGTGGTTTTTGAATTGTCCGGATGTAAATATAAATCTTCATGTGTGCGAATGCAGGTCTTCTGAAAGCGATTGTTATCTACCATCCCGTTTTATTATCCTTCCAGCTCCATTAAGGCAAAAAGTAAAAAGAAAATACCCTGCTAATTCGTCTGGAGTGTCAGGATATAGTGATTCAAAAAGTCTTTATAAGACTGTTTTGTCTGTTTGTGGTGGGAAAAGAGAAACCGAATTGTTCTTTTATTCACTGCCAGTAAAGACTAATCATCATCCTTACTGGATTAAAAGTGGTGTGGTTAAAAGATTTCCGCCTATTTTTGGCTTGTTGTTTTATGAACAGGAAAGGTTAACAGGAGGTGTTTTTCGTTATGTGTTGATAAAGTTTTATAATGCTTTTAAGGAGAATTTGTTTTTTGTTGAGATTGTCTCGTGCTGTTTTCTTGTTGAGTTTTTTCATGATATTGATTCATTTTTTATAAATCAACGATTAAGTAAGTTGGAAAGTTTTATAGATAAGTGGAGGGAGGGTAAAGAAATCTGGATAAAAGCATATCTACAACTGATACATAATGCATTGGGAATAACTGAAACAGAAAAACTCGTCAATCTATATAATTCATTTTTTACTGATAAAGTGGTTCTCTGGGATGAATCAGTAAAAAAAGTTAAGTGGATTTATGAGAAATAGCACCATTTAACTGAAAGCTACCATAACGTCTTTTTGATCACAGGCGTGATAATGCGTCTCATTTAAATTTCGTTTTTTGGGTCATGGAAATTTTCCGAACATCAGTGATAATGAGGGTTTTGTTGTTTTTGTTTCTGCAATGTTTGAGGGCTGTTCCTGGAGACGATTCGTTGCTTGTGAGCAAGTGGTGGTCCGCTTTACTGGACGAGTTTTGCATTTGTTGAGTGGTGAAATGGAAGTAAAAAGAGCCCCTTTCTGGCAATGACTGAAAAAGTCAGTAGCGTGTGACAGTAAAAACTAACATAAAGTGATTATCGTATGATTATGACAATAACTTATAACTTTTATGAAAAGAACAACAGAAACTACGAAGCCATAATAGATTCCTGAGACCATGTTTTCTGAGGTAGAGAAAATAATTCAAGAGTAAACCAGTTTGTTTTTTGGTCAGTAAAGAACCATGCCTGATGTGAAAACGGGTAATCAACATTCAGTCTGCATGGATGTTTGGAAGAGTTGAGAATGTCGGTATGATACTATATACACGTATTTTTACTAAGCATTTCAGTAAGTGTTATACACGTATTTTCATAAACACTTCTACAAGTGTTTTCGTTAAGCATTGCTATACACATCCAGTTTAGTAAATCTTTACGTTAACTAAATCAGTTTAATGCTGCTGTAAAACCTTTCTGCTTCAGCAATCAATCTGCTATTCGATTTTACTGATGTTACGTTTAACCTTTCCTGATATTTCGAGTTTCGACGTTAGCATGAGAAAAGTATCTTTACGCTAAATCAACCCGAACTTTCCTGAAGTAATCTGACGTTCTTTTCGATGTGCTTACGACGATTCTGTTAAACGACTTTCTGGATGTTTTGATAACAATCAGATTTAGGCATTAACGATTCCTGACGTTTTTCTTTTCCGTGTAAGGTCATTGTTTTCGTCATGATGTGACTCTTCTTGCATTGCGAAAGTGTGATGAACGGTTTTGGTGTTTTGATTCAGATGAAGTTTACGTTATCGATGGTTAATCGTTTTTATGGTGCGTAGTGAAACGTAACGCTTTCAGGAAGGGAAAATCGATTCTGATGGGGATGATCGTGTAACGGCGTTATCTGTAAACAGGTTTTAAACATGTCATTCGCATCCGTGATTAAGTTGTGTGATTAAGCTGTAGGTTTTGGCGTTGTTGTTGATTTGCATTACCAGGAAGCGTTCTGGTTGCGTTTCTGGTGTTTTGTTTGAATGTTCTGTGGATCCTTTTCCCTTCTGACTTTTCTCGTTGTCCATGTCGTTTTTAAATCCATTCGCTGTTCTTGAGTGTTTTTACCCTGTGTGTAGGATTATCTTTTTGTTCCGGGATGGTTTGTTCCGTTTCAATCACTCTTAATCAGAAAGTTGTAGCATTGCTCAATGCCGGATGCCGTAAAGTTTTACCGCGTTGATGAATGATGTGAAGTCAATCCAAATCAACGGAGATCTCTCATCATGAATCAACCAATACACAATGCTTACTGGTTATCCCGTTTTGAAAGTATTCTCAACGGTGCCCTGGCGCAACACCGTGCCGTCTCGTTAATCCGGGTGGATTTACGTTTCCCTGAGTATATGCCTGCCACCATCATGGATACCGATTTAGATTCAGCGGTGATTTCTCGTTTTTTTGCATCCCTGAAAGCAAAAATTCAGGCTTACCAGCGGAAAAAACGACGTGCCAACAAGCGTGTGCGTGCAACCACTCTGCGTTATTTCTGGTGTCGGGAGTTTGGCAAGGAAAAAGGCAGGAAACATTATCACGTGATATTACTGCTCAACAAAGATACCTGGTGCTCGCCAGGGGATTTCACCGTTCCTTCTTCGCTGGCGACGCTGATCCAACTGGCATGGTGCAGTGCTCTGCATCTTGAGCCCTGGCAGGGTAATGGACTGGTTCATTTTTCCAGGCGGACGCCTTTCCGTAAACCGACATCATCTGATGCTCGCCCTTCTTCCGATGATACGCCTGTGCCTGGTGGATGTTCTGATACCCGGAAGGATTCTGACAAAAAATCTGGTGGATCCGCTGTGCTCTGGGTCAAGCGTGGTGATGTGGAAGCGATGCAGAAAGCCATGGAGAGAGCCCGTTATCTCGTGAAGTATGAGACGAAGCAGCATGACGGTTCTGGTCAACGTAATTATGGTTGCAGTCGTGGGCTGGGGCGTCTACTGGATGGCAGGTGAACCCTGTAAAACAGCATCCGATGCCTGAGTTTATGCCAACGCCCTTAGCTCGCTTTCTGAAAAGTCGTCCTGAAGTAATGCAATGGATTGCCATCTACTTCCGTTCGTGACACATAAGTCGAAAAACCTTTGGTTGTTCTGGTTATTTGCATTTACTGCCATTCATAGAAATGAACAGATCGATTGGTAGGACTCAAATGTTATAGCGTCTCTCTTCTCATAGTCTGCTTTGTACCAGACGCGGAATCCCCTAATGCTGGTGTACAGGTTCTGACTCATTTCCTCCCCCACTTTCATCCCGTTATACTGTGAAAAAAGGAGGTAGGCGTGAAACTGAAAATGCAGGATTTGAGGCTGTTTAATATTGTGTTCGAGAGCGATCCTGGCTGGATACTGGATTTCTCTAACCGCACCTTGTCTGCTTTTTTCGATGAAGAATTGAACATTGATATTGATGATGAACGTTATCAGAAAGAGGGGACGTCAAAAGCCAAACGAGTTAGATGCTTGCTGAAACAGGTTGATCGTGAGACCGCTCTGCGGGTTCTTGGTGCGCTCTGGCAGTATAAAACGGAATCCATGCCTGAACAGGCTGAACAAAGCCGTAATGACTATCTTGCACTGATTTCCCGCTTAGAAAACGCTGACACCGATGAAGCCAAAGGCGTTAAGCCTGTCCAGGCATGGCATGGTGTTGACTGGCATTCACTTATCGCTGAAATGAACGAGATGAAATCTCTGCCGCCACATCCACGTGGTTTTCGGTTTGAAGCCTGGCTTGCTGAACTGTTCAGTATCTTTAAGCTTGCTCCCCGTTCGTCTTTCCGAAATACAGGCGAACAGATTGACGGAAGTTTCCGACTGAATGATGAATTTTACCTGATGGAGGCAAAGTGGCATCAGAAAAGAACGTCGGCTGCCGACCTCCATGTATTTGAAGGAAAGCTCAGTACCAAGGCAACCTGGACACGCGGTGTTTTTATCAGTTGGATGGGGTTTACGCCTGAAGGCCTGACGGCTTTTGGTAAAGGGAAGCGGGTTATCTGTGTCAGTGGTTATGATCTTTACCACTCACTGAATCATAGGATCCCTTTACCCGACCTTCTGGATGCTAAAACCCGGCACGCGGCTGAAACGGGAGAGCCCTATGCTGAGTTCGACCGACTATATGCACTGAAAGACAAACAGTTCGGCACGCTGAAATAACGGGTTGGGAAGCGATGACCTGCTCCCCGTTGTTTCACACAGAATCGTGTACAGGGTCGAAGTTCTGGCTCAATGTGCTGACTGAACTGAAAAACCGCGGTCTGAACGATATCCTCATCACCTGTGTAGATAGCCTGAAAGGCTTTCCAGATGCCATCAACACAGTATATCCGGAGGCCAGCATCCATTATGCATCGTGCATATGGTGCGCAACAGCCTGCGCTTCGTGTCATGGAAGGACTACAAAGCCGTCACTCGCGACCTGAAAGAGATTTAATCAGGCACCCACGGAAGAGACAGGCTAGCAAGCACTAGATAAGTCGGAGCTGGCAGGCTAACTGACCGAATCTTACCACGTTCTTCGCTTATCTGACGGACATTCGCAAAGTGCGCTATACGACGAATGCCATCGAGTCACTAAACAGTGTGATCCGCCATGCGATCAAAAAGCGTAAAGTGTTCCCGACAGACGACTCGGTGAAAAAAGTGGTGTGGCTGGCAATCCAGTCTGCGTCCCAGAAATGGACGGTGTCGTTGAAGGACAGGTGTATGGCAATGAGCCGCTTTATTATCGAGTTCGGTGACTGCCTGTCACTTCTGAAAAAAGGCATTTACACAGAATCCTAAACAGGTTCCGACATTCCCCACTCATACTAAACACCTTGTCACTTGACGCAGGGCTGAACATTTTACAACAACGGTATACCAATATGATATTGGTTTACTAAATTTTTTGGGAATCCCTCAGGGAATTTCTCCCTATACTTCCAGACATCTGTTATCATTTAACCCATTACTGATCCGCTGCCGCATATATACCTGCGGCGAGCGATAACTTAGAACTATGCTGCATTGTAATGTTCGATTGCTACTGCATGGTTATGCAATGCCGTCATTAACATCTGGCTTGGGCATGAACACGATGTAGTCACGCTTTATCGTTTTCACGAAGCTCTCTGCTATTCTGTTACTCTCCGGACTCCGCACCGCCGTGTTCTTCGATTCAAGTCCCAACATCCGAGCGAACTGGCGTGTTTCATTAGCCCGGTAGCATGAACCATTATCTGTCAGCCACTCCACTGGAGACGCCGGAAGCTCGTTGCCGAAGCGGCGTTCCACCGCTCCTGGCATGACGTCCTGTACTGTTTCACTGTTGAAGCCGCCGGTAGTGACCGCCCAGTGCATCACCCCGGCAATAAGGGAGCGTGCGCTATCCACTTTTTGCACGTCCATATTCAACGGCTTCTTTAATGAGTTCATTTTCCATCGTTTTGTTCCGGGCAGGCGCTGGCGTTCTTTAATCTGCCTTATGGCAGCAGCAAGTTCAGAGGCAGGAACGATCTGTTCCCCAGCAGTCACCGCAGTAAGACTTCCCTCCTGGTATTGCTTGCGCCAGAGAAGTAACTGGCTGCTACACCATGTTGCCGGGCAACGAGGGAGACCGTCATTCCTGGTTCAAAGCTCTTCTGAACATTAGCGATCTTTTCCTGTGCAGTATGCCGTCTGAGTTTCTCCGGTCCTGAGGCATCAATCATCTGTTTTCCAATGACCAGTCTAAAAACTAATATTAAGATTATCACTTAAATAAGTGATATTGGTTGACTGGAGATTCAGGGGGCTAGCCTATCCGGGAAAGTTCACTCACTTTGAATGAAGTAAATATTAAGTATCACATTTTGTGATGTAGCCATTATTTTTATAAAAAATCACCTGATAGGATTTATCATAAGTTAATGATAAGCAGAGTATTGATAGATGAGCAAGAAGAAGTTTTCTGTTGAGAATGAAGATCTCTCTACTGTTCGTACATCACTTCTTAATTCCAACCTTGTCCGGAAGTTGATCATGGAAATGTCTGATGAAGACTTCAATCAAGTTAAGGATAACCTTGAAAAGGCCATTGAGCAGCGTAATGAGTTGAAGGATTCTTTGGCAATTATCAAAAAGTACATGGATGACGCAGGTGTAACGGCGGAAGATGTGTATCGTGAATTTGGCAAAAAATTACAGACGGGCAGAAAAAACGATTCAGGAGAGTCTAATAAGTACAGGTATGAGTATAACGGTCAAATAATGTACTGGAGTGGACAAGGTCGTCGGCCTTCTGTTATTGCAGAAGCAATAAAAGCCGGAGGTTCTCTTGATGATTTTCTTATATCTCAGGGCACATCATCATCTTGTTCTGATTATGAGTGATACATCTAATCGGTTGAATGTTGCTGTAATGCTCGCTTTTGATGCTTATATGGCAGCGTTACCGTTTATTGTTTTAGTTACAAATTGGTCGTCATGGACATAACCTGAAATTATAACTATCATCGGGTCTTTCAAGTTGCTTATGCATATAACGCCAGGGAGGAAAACGAGAGTTAAAAAATTGAACTGTTCTCATAGAGACTGTAATTTAAATTGTGTAATTGCCGGTTTTTGATATGTTCACTCCAACAACGTAGACAAGTAGATTGTGGACGAAAAGACGCTTAAAGTCCTTGCGGCTGAACTGGCTAAAGGCCTCAAAACCGGGGCCGATCTCAATCAGTTTTCCCGTATGCTGACGAAATTAACTGTCGAAACGGCGCTTAATGCGGAACTCGGTAACGGCTGCAGATGTTCCTGCTCTGGTGTATGCTCAGCATCCTGTTTTGGTGCGGCGAAGACATGGAAGCGGCGGGAGAACCCCAGCGTATTAACCGCAAAGTTAACTTTGCACCGTTGCCCGGCAACCTCCACCTCAACTTCGCCCTAGTCGTGCTGGAGCTGGTATCCAGGCTGAGTTTCGAAGCGAACTGTTCTTTTTGACGGACGCATTTTACGTTTGGGCTGGATGTAGTAACGCAGCATGGAACGTCCGCCCGTATAACCCATTGCCTGACCGTTCGTTCAGAGCAACCAATCTGAGTCGCAATATCGACAATGTACGCGCCCTGCTGGTGCATTTGCTTTATCATGTAAAAGTCCTCTCTGCTCAGCATGTTGATGTCATTTCTGGTGTGAGAACTTTAAGAAAACAACATGTTGGGTGGAGCGGACAATCCAAATGGTGACCGTCTTATTATCGCTGGCGCTGACACCTGAGCGATCACCTTTAATATGGCAGCAATTACACTGAATTACTTACAGATTCGTTATAACGAACCTCTGTACATAATTATGAAACAGATTTGTATTTACATAAAACATGGATATTTTTAATTTAGGTTTATTACTATTATTATACTCACTCCCTTTTTGATATAATCTCTATTGTTATTTACTTCCTGTCTTTACTCACTCTCTGTTCCTGTTTTCAGTGAAATAATAATTTATTTTAATTTTATCCATCATGAGCTGTATTTGCTTAACAATGATTGTTTGCCTGATATGTTTTAACTATTCTGGTGAACATCAATTCTCTGTCATCACTGATTAACTGAATGCTTACGCTTTGATAAGGTATCCATGATTCCGTCATGTTTAACAGCGCAGAATAAACAATGAAATTAACAGAGTGAATTCCTGATTATGTTTGTTTCGGGTTGTATTGTTTAAGATGCAGAGTAAAAATCATGCCAGTGGTATTTTTTACTCTGGTAATGTGTGCGGTTAACGTTCATGTCCTTAAGAACAGATTGGATGAGGGCGTATAAGTTTATTGCGTTGGCCTTGTTCACGTTTTTTTAGAACCACTGAGAGCAAGTTTGTAGTTTATGATTGATTGGTCGAAATATATTTCTTAACCTTCTGGTTGTGGGTTTTTATCGCGTGTTTTGCAGTATTTCGTGATGTTTATTGATTCTGTATTTTATTCGCTCCTCGTTTATCTCATCTCTTTAGCAAATACCATCAGATAATCCATTTCTTTCTGCATAATGCTGCGTATCGTTAATAACCCGTCGTATTCATTCTGCTACAGCATGCCTGATAAATACCATCTGTAAGTTATTACCGTTTTAGATCTGATTATGAGCGAAAGCATTAATTCGCTCACAGAGCTTAAAACATCATTAACTTTCAGGAGTCATCAACATGCCTAAATCTTACACACCAAACTGGTTTTTTACCGCTTTACTTGACAATCACATCAATCAAATGATGGCACGCTATTCCTGCCTGCGGGCCTTACGGATGGATTTCTTCTACAGGAAAGATACGCCCGATTTCTTACAACCTGATCATCGCTGGCTTGAATTACAGTTGCGTATGCTGCTGGAGCAGGTGGAACAATTTGAAAATATCGTTGGCTTCTTCTGGGTGATTGAATGGACGGTTGATCATGGTTTTCATGCGCATGCGGTTTTCTGGATCGATCGTCAGAGGGTTAAAAAAATATATCCCTTTGCGGAGCGGATTACGGAATGCTGGCGGTCTATTACGCATAACAGCGGTTCGGCACACCGCTGTACATATCAGCCGCATTATACATACAACATCAACATTCCTGTGCGCCACAACGATCCTGAAAGCATCAATAATATTCGCGGTGCCCTGCATTATCTGGCGAAAGAAGAGCAAAAAGACGGGCTGTGTGCCTACGGCTGCAATGAAGTTCCTGAACGTCCTGCAGCAGGGCGTCCTCGTAAGCCTCACTTCTGAAAGTTTGAATCATGAGTTTCCTGGCCCGGAAACACTTCGTCGGTAAAAACTTACCTCGATGATTAATGATGTGAACTGAAGTCAACGGAGATCATTCACCCTGAACCTGCATCCGGTGTTCTGTCCCTTGTCGGTTACCTGATCTTCCTGTTCTGTCCCGGTTCTTTACGTATTCCATCAACCCCATCCGCAAACCATAACACGTCAGCTCATTCACGGGCAGGGCGCGTTGTGGGTTGCGCATAATGGAGCATATCTTATGAATGCTATCCCTTATTTCGACTATAGCATGGCACCCTTCTGGCCATCTTATCAGAACAAAATCGTTGGCGTTCTCAATCGTGCGCTGCGTGAACAGTCCTGCTCCCGGGTACGGCGGATCCTGCTTCGTCTGCCGTGGGAACATGACAACGCCTTCAACAGCAGACAGACCTGGTTTGGTATGGATTTTATCGAAACCGTCAGTGCGCTGATGAATGCGAAACCCGGACGCGACCTTTGCTGGCTCCTGACCCGTCATCCGGAAAAGCCGGAATACCACGTGGTGTTATGCGTCAGACAAGAGTATTTCGACGGCCCTGAACTGGATCGGCTGATTCTGGATGCCTGGAGCAACGTACTGGGCTTCGCATCACCGGGTGAAGCAGCACCGTACCAGAAGCAGATCACCCGGGATGTGGTGCTGGACAGTCGTTCACCGGACTGCGAAGACATCCTCAAAGACTTGATCTGGGCGTTCAGTGATTTCGCCCGCGATCGTCGTGGTGTGTGCGATCCGGAAGCCCGTTGCCTCGCCGGTAATCCCGGCTATCCCGGATCTGCAGGACTGTTCTGAAAGCTCAGTTCAGCAGATTCACCAGCATTTGCCCAACCTCCATAAATCTCACAGAGGACATCCTGACTATGTTGACCTCAATAACAGGCCACGACAGTGTATTGCTGCGTGCCGACGATCCCCTGATCGACATGAACTACATCACCAGTTTCACCGGTATGACCGATAAATGGTTTTACAAGCTGATCAGTGAAGGTCATTTTCCTAAACCCATAAAACTGGGTCGCAGCAGCCGCTGGTACAAAAGTGAAGTGGAGCAGTGGATGCAGCAGCGAATTGAGGAATCACGAGGAGCAGCTGCATGAAACGTGTTGTGATGCCGGTACGCTGGCAATGTGCAAAATGCCGGCGCTGGTATTGTGGAACCCGGCCCTGCCCCTGGTGCTGGCGACATTTACGTTCATCTTCTTGCAGACATTCTCCAGTCAGCCTGCAGGTTATAGCTATTCCTGACTGATTCGTCATTCTATTCTTATTGATTATAACTGGCATTACACCGGTGCCGGAGTGTTTTTCTGTAAGTCTGCGCCGGTTCAGTAAATTAGAAAAGAAACATTTGTCAGCGCCAGTGATATAAGGCGTAACGGCTAACAATCTTGGCGTTGATACATTCCGAGCAAATAACCGAAGTGTTACTTTTAGTGACGGGGTTATCCAATACTTTTCTAGTCAGTGTTTAGTATTTATGCAAGCGATGTAAGTAGTAACCGCTTAGACTATTGACATTCATGATGCCTGTTAATTCAAATTTCAGGTATGATCTGTCATTTATTGTTGTGATACTGATTCTGCTAGGTTGGCATAACTGTCCTGCAAATCATTGTTCAAAAAAAGAAAGCTCCTACAAACTGTATCCTGTATCTCTACCAGAAGATAAGATACTTTGTTATTTTTGTGCATAAGCTCACATAAAAATAATATTAATTATGTTTTCTTAGCGATAGAAAAATAAACAGGTAAGCAGAAGACGGACTTTTTTAATGCGAAAACGTATTCTTTTTATTGGCCCTCCGCTGTACGGTTTGTTATACCCATTGATTTCTCTGGCTCAGGCCTTTCGTGTAATCGGACATGATGTAGTAATTAGTAGCGCTGGCAAATTCGCGAATAAAGCAGCAGAAGCTGGACTGGTTGTTTTTGATGCAGCTCCAAGTTTAGATTCAGAGGCTGGATATCGCCATCAGGAAGAGTTGAGGAAAAAAAGTAATATTATTGGTCATTTCTCTTTTTTTAGCGATGAAATGGCAGATAACCTCATCGATTTTGCAGGAAAATGGAGGCCAGATTTAATAGTCTATCCCCCGCTTGGTCCGGCAGGCCCATTGGTTGCTGCTAAATATAGAATTCCTTCAGTGATGCTGGCTGTTGGATTCGCGCATACATCTGCCCATATTCAGATGTTAAACCGTTCTTTAAGCAATGCTTACAGGCGGCATGGAGTCAGCGGTCCACTATGTGATTTAGCATGGATTGATGTTGCTCCCCCAAGTATGAGCATTCTTAAAAATGCTGAAGAACCGATTATCTCAATGCGATATATTCCTTATAACGGAGGTGCTGTAAAGGAAACATGGTGGGACAGGGATTCTGATCGGAAACGTTTACTCATCAGCCTTGGCACTGTAAAACCAATGGTTGATGGTCTGGAGCTGATTTCATGGGTTATGGATTCAGCAAATGAAGTTGATGCTGATATCATTTTGCAACTTGCAATAAATGCTCGTACTGGATTACGAAAACTACCATCAAATGTACGTCTGGTTGACTGGATACCTATGGGTGTATTCCTTAATGGAGCTGATGGATTTATTCATCACGGTGGCGCAGGTAATACCCTGACAGCGCTGTATAGTGGAATACCACAGATTGTGTTTGGAGAAGGTGCAGATCGCTCTGTTAATGCAGAAATTGTTGCGAAGCGTGGGTGTGGGATTATTCCGGACAAGCATGGACTGACCAGTGATTTGGTAAATCGCCTGCTTTATGATGATTCACTACGCTTCTGTTCAGATCAGGTAGCCGCTGAAATGGCTGAACAACCCACTCCTGCAGAGATCGCAGAGGTTTTGATGAGAAAATTAAAAAACAACGGGAAACAATTGTAGCATATTGCTGAAATTTTCAACGAGAAATGTTATGAGTAATATAATGTCCTTCATCACATAAATGAAGGACATCACTAAATAAATGAGACAGTCTCCCATAATAATATTGCAGAAAGAGTTATCGGACGATAAAACGATATTTTACACAGAGTTATTATTTGATACCTTCCTGCAATTATAATTTGCTAATTCATCAATAATTGCTCCGCGCCACCAAGCATAATCGTGACCACCGGTATAGACAGTGAGGTTACTTTCCAAACCAGCTGCGATTAACGAATGATGCAATCGCTGAACATGTGAGACGGTTGTACCTTCTAAAGAACCGACTCCAAGTCGGATATTTACATCTTTCGGAGGCGCTGAAAGTATCTGCTCACTTACCCAGGAGGTATTATTCTCAGTAAACAAGATCGGGCTGCCCTGGTCAGGGTTCCACCACATTGAAGGTGAGTGACTAATGATTGTACCAAATGTTGTCGACGCATATATAGCTGCCATCAGTGCTGTCACTCCACCGAGGCTCTGCCCGGCCAGTACAGTATTAGAGCGACCAGCCCATACGATATCCGGATAGTCTCTGTATAACTGGGGTATCAGATTTTCCGCTATATCAAAGATGAGTTCTTTATTGCCTCCCAGTATATTCATACGATCAGATTCATTAATATTGTCTATCCCCATAATTGCCATTGGCGTGATACGACCAGTGGTGATGGCCATATCTAATGCCCGGGTAATATCTATCCGGTCAAACCATGTTTCAGCATCAGGTAACACAAGTAATCCAAGAGGTACTGATGTTGGATTCAGGGGGAAATATAAACGAATCCGGCGTTGATATCCTGCAACAAAGGAATGTAATGTTGAAAGAATACCTGTACATTTATGGGAAGTATCATCCCATTCCTTTTGTTCAGGAGCCATATCAAGAGAAAGGACTGATTCTCCGAATCCTCGTATATTTATTTCTGCTGTTTTGTTAAATGGATCAGATTTACCGGGTAATGGAGAGAAGCGACTTCCTAGTTGAAATATGTCTTTTTGTGTCATATCTGTGGGAATTTCTATAAATGAGTATGAGCCCCGATATGAAGCTGGTAACACCAGTGTCAGCATCCAGATATCTGTCGAAGGGATATGAGTCATTAGTCCTTTTTTGACGTCTTTTTTATCTGTAACACGATTCAGGCGAAGATATACGCCTTGCAGTGCTTTCTCTGAGCGCCACAGAAATGTAACCTCCCGATTTTCTGTAGTGGTGCTTTTTGTGATCACTGGAAGTGTTGCTGACTCAAGATAGTGCCAGAAATTAGCAATATCTGTTGTTCTTATTGTGACAGGATGTGTCATTTTTTTTAACTGTACACAAATATCTTCGGGAGTCTGGAAAAGATAGTTTTTCATAGGTATCATCTTAAATTAATCCAAGTGTAAGAATAATACATCAAATGACGTTCATTCAAGGGATGATGAGTGACTTTCCGGAATTAAATCTGTTGTATTGATGATAAATATAAAACAGGTTTAATAAAATTTTTGCTTTATACTGTAGATTTCACGTGTGTAAGTAATATATGAAAAGGCTCTCGTTAAGATGTCTGGTACAAAATGACAGATCATATGCCTTTGTTAAGAGACGACAGAAGTAGAGTCTTACAGGCACATCATAAATACCCTCCGACCATGCCGGAGGGTATTTATGATGTGCCGCTGTTTACGCTGGATGTGGAACTACTCATACTATAAGAAGGTCCACTTCCCCCCGGATACATGATGATGGATGGAGTACCCGGAGCCCAGCATGTTCCATTAGCATCAATATATGTTCCCATATCTTTTCCTCGTAGATCTATTACATTAGTAGAACTAGGTAATCCATTAAGATTCATCCCTCCTTTCACGAAATCAAGCATGTGATCTGATATTTCTCTCATTTTAAAAACCTCCTGCTCATTTATGTTCAGATATTAATTTGGTGTTGCAACCATTTATTATCACAGAATTCAGAATATCATTCAGTTTTATTTTTGTTAAAATATCCCCTCTTAAGACAGACATATATTCTTGTTTATCATTTTCATTAAACAATGACTCTATATTTTCTACGTTTAAATAATATAGCCCACAAGCAGCATAAATTTTAGACTCCTTAGTTGACTTTCTATTTTCTATTATATTTTTAAATATCTCTTCGGGATTATCTAATGTAAGAATGTGTGTGTATAATTTTTCCCCTTCGCTCTGATAGCCTATAAACCCATTCATACCTATAGAAAAATAGGTTGTTTTTTCTAACGATTGTTGAAGGGGAGGTGGATCTGATGAAAATGCAGCAGATGGTAATATAAACATCATACTTATTATAATCTTTTTCGTAAGATACATACTTTCCCCTTTGGTTTTCCATCGATAAATGTTCAGATAAACAATATATGTTTTTTCTTGTTAATGTTTATATCGATGGTTTTATAACATGAAATATTCAGCATAATAATCAACAGGCTTGTACCTGATCAGGTATCAGTTTGCAAAAATGTTTGTTATAGGTCATGACCGCAACCAGGACACATAATTTCACCACAACCACAAATATAATCGGCATCATAGCCATGTGTTACTATACCGGAAGCTGACTTATTATTTGTGATACAGTGTGTCTCCTGCTCTACGGAGGATTCTACCTCTATAGGAAAATTATCGTGTTTTCGTCTTGAATTGTCTTGCTTGTTGCCTTTATCAAAGGTAACAATGAATTCTTCATTTCTGTGATTATTATCACAATTCATTCTTATGCCTCCTCACATTTCCCGATGTATGACCGTCAGCGCTATTAGTGTGCGTTCAAGTCTCAGGTTATACATGAGCGACAACCATGAGATCCTGACTAACAATTGCATCAGTGACATAACGTAAAATACCTCTTGACTTTATATGGACAATATGACACTTTTTTTGAAAAGTAAATAACAATCATTCTCTTTTGTCTTTGTCTGGGTGAGGTCAGGTAAGATGGAATTTGCTACAAACAGGGTTTCTGTAAATGACAGTCGGTCAGCACTGTCATCAACTTTGCTGTTATCTTTGATCATGAGCGCCACTCTACTGGAATATTCTTTATCGATGACCTGACTCTCCTGACTGAGGTGCTAAGATTTGGTAACTTTTCATAATGAAAATAAAGCAACAGGTAGGGATTAATGAGTTATAAAAAACTGTCCCAATTGACGGCTATATTCAGTTTACCTATTACTATCTTATTGGTTTCACTTTCATCCCTTCGGATTGTTGGCGAAGGGAATTCTTATGTTGACGTTTTTCTAAGCTTTATAATATTTCTTGGTTTTATTGAGCTGATTCATGGGATTCGAAGGATTCTGGTCTGGTCAGACTGGAAAAACGGAAGTTAAATATGATGGAGTTTATATGCAGTTTATATGCGAGAAATAACAGAATCACAGTTAAGATATATTTCCGGGGCGGGAGGTGCGCCAGCGACTTCAGCTAATGCTGCAGGTGCTGCAGCTATTGTTGGAGCTCTCGCCGGAATACCTGGTGGTCCACTTGGGGTTGTAGTTGGAGCCGTATCTGCCGGTTTGACAACAGCAATTGGCTCGACCGTGGGAAGTGGTAGTGCCAGTTCTTCTGCTGGTGGCGGTAGCTAATTATATTTTTATTTATTTTACAGGCACTTTTTCGGTAGTACCTGTAAAATATATCCTTTTTGTTTAAAACAGATAGAAGATCCATTTATAAGTGTGTTTTTATGTTCAACACTTTACTGATGAAGATATGATTTACAGTCGTTGATAAATAATTTTTTAATTTATGTGTAATTAATAGAGTTTTACTGTAATAAGGAAGAAGCTGTCAGGACACTTACTTGCTCTTTTATGAACACTCTTTTATGAAAATTGAAACGGAGAATACTGCCAGATGAGTCATCAGTGTTCACTTTCTGAACTGAATGAAAACCTGGTGCCTTTCACTGCCAGGCAGATCAAGGCCTCATTAATCTGGTGTGCAGAGGATGTCAGAAATCCAGACGAGCTGCAAAATGCCTGCAGTTATATTATCGATCCTGGCAGTACAGCTTCTGCCAAAGTGTTCCATGCAGAGCGCTATGGTGGCAGTGGTATTCAGCGTAATGGAGGTGGTGCACGTTGTGGGTTTGATGGTAACTACCAGGTTAAAGGAATAGGAAGTAATCCGTTGGTTGGCGAAGGTACTGACGAACGTCATTCTAATGGTGCACTCGGCGCTGTTCATGCAATATATGAGGCTTTGTGGGGAGAAGTACTGGCTCAAATATTACCTTATAGTGCTGTGCGGGTTCGGGCGGTTTTACTTACAGATCTCTATACTGAAAAGGCATTTGAGCGCTCCGGTAGGAAATCACGAAGAGCCCTGTTGGTACGTGAGCCTGTTGTTCGTCCGGCGCATTTTGAACGGGCACCTTACTTCCAAGTAAAACCGGAGTATTCCAGTCTGTTAATTCACGATGCCTGTCGGGTTAGATCTGTGATCCACAAGCTGCCAGGATATCTACCTGTACCACCGGAAGAAATTGATGCTGAAGCACGAACTGATCCCCGGATTTATTGCATTGAGGGGTTATGTGAACTGGCACGTCGTGAGGCCTGGCAAATGGCATTTTGTCGAACACGTTTCCTGAGATTGACAACTTCTCCTTCTAATATTGCAATGGATGGCAGATTAATGGATTTTAGCGGACTCAGTTGTCTGTTTCCGGGAGATTCCCCAGCTGATTTTGGGTATAAACTAAGATTAGCTGAACTGGCAAAAGAACCGATGGTACTTATGCAAGGGCTGTCTGATCTCTGCTTGTATATCGGAAAATATATGTTTGACCCTGACTTCACTCTTGCAGCCCGTTTGAAGGTTGAGGAGATATTTCAGAAAACTTTTCATGAAGCATGTTATTACTGTTATCTAGAACTGTTGGGTATTCCTGGAGAATTTATAACACAAAAAGAGATACCTGATATATTGAAAGAACTGGTTAACAGTTTTGTTGCATTACTCAATCAATACTGCGAGAAATCACATGCCCAAGATATTGTCAATCAGGATGGTTCACCATTGCAAAAGTTGGTTGTGACGCTAATCCATCATAGGCATAATCAAAAGCAGGCACTGAATAGTAGCATCAAGAATGATGTTTATTTCACCGTTGCACAACAGTGTTTTTCCCAGGCCATCCACTGGCTGACGCAAGGCAGTACCAGACGTCAGATGAATGCCTCATTACTCCTGAAAGAAATTGAACATCATACCATGAAAAGGCTGCAACCCAGGGAAGAGCTGAGGAAAGAGAATATGTGCGAAAAAATTGCCATCCTGCTGGATAATCATGGCGATGATCCCCTTTTTTTACAAGAAGCAATTTCTGATATGAAAAATTTTATGCTTAAGTTTTCCAGAGATGCATTTGGATATCTTGAACCGATAAGAAACACAGTGTAAAAAATATATAAGGGAAATAGTAATCATGTCTTATATAAGGGAAACCATCAGAGGAAAAGATGAATGGACTGTTTATGAACAGATCGGTTTTGCGGTCAGTTGTATGCTCTACAATCGTAATTACAGTCTGTATCCGGTGTTAACCATTCAATACTGGACTGAATATGCGATACAGCATAATCAGATTAAATTCCTGTTTGATTCACGAGGTTTTCCACTGGCGTATATTACCTGGGCATATCTTGAGGCTGATACAGAAGCGCGCCTGCTCAGGGATCCAGAATTCAGCTTGCATCCGTCTGAATGGAATGAAGATGGAAGGATTTGGATTCTGGATTTCTGTTGTAAACCAGGCTTTGGTCGAAAAGTTATTGACTATCTCATACAGCTTCAGCCATGGGGAGAAGGAGAAGTACGATGGTTAAGCAGGCGAAAGAAAATTGTGACATACATCCCTGAGCGGCTGCATAAAACGTAGTACCTCTGAAGATACAGAGATAATTGTAAATTACGGGGTAAATGCATCGCTGATACTATTTTGACAGGACTCTATATTTTCTGGCTTTGATTATAGCATTTCGGTTAACCAGTGAAGGTATTACAGGAAAAGTGTGAGTAAGAGGAGCTATTTTGTTTCGTCAGGATGCTTTAGAAAACAGAAAAATGAAGTGGCAGGGACGGGCAATATTACTTCCCGGAATACCACTATGGTTAATCATGCTGGGAAGCATAGTGTTTATTACGGCATTTCTGATGTTCATTATTGTTGGTACCTATAGCCGCCGTGTTAATGTCAGTGGTGAGGTCACAACCTGGCCAAGAGCTGTCAATATATATTCAGGTGTACAGGGATTTGTTGTCAGGCAGTTTGTTCATGAAGGACAGTTGATAAAAAAAGGGGATCCTGTTTATCTGATTGACATCAGTAAAAGTACACGTAGTGGTATTGTCACTGATAATCATCGTCGGGATATAGAAAACCAGCTGGTTCGTGTGGACAACATTATTTCCCGTCTGGAAGAAAGTAAAAAAATAACGCTAGATACCCTGGAAAAACAACGCCTGCAATACACAGATGCGTTTCGTCGCTCATCAGATATTATACAGCGTGCAGAGGAAGGGATAAAAATAATGAAAAACAATATGGAGAATTACAGAAACTATCAGGCAAAAGGGCTGATTAATAAAGATCAGTTAACTAACCAGGTGGCATTATATTATCAGCAACAAAACAATCTTCTCAGCCTGAGCGGACAGAACGAACAGAATGCCCTGCAGATAACCACTCTGGAGAGTCAGATTCAGACTCAGGCTGCAGATTTTGATAACCGTATCTACCAGATGGAACTGCAACGGTATGAGTTACAGAAAGAACTGGTTAACACTGATGTGGAGGGCGAAATCATTATCCGGGCGTTGACTGACGGGAAAGTTGACTCCCTGAGTGTCACTGTCGGGCAAATGGTCAATACCGGAGACAGCCTTCTGCAGGTTATTCCTGAGAACATTGAAAACTATTATCTTATTCTCTGGGTCCCGAATGATGCTGTTCCTTATATTTCGGCTGGTGACAAAGTGAATATTCGTTATGAAGCCTTTCCGGCAGAAAAATTTGGGCAGTTCTCTGCTACGGTTAAAACTATATCCAGGACTCCTGCGTCAACACAGGAAATGTTGACCTATAAGGGAGCACCACAGAATACGCCGGGCGACTCTGTTCCCTGGTATAAAGTCATTGCGATGCCTGAAAAGCAGATTATCAGATATGACGAAAAATACCTCCCTCTGGAAAATGGAATGAAAGCCGAAAGTACACTATTTCTGGAAAAAAGGCGTATTTACCAGTGGATGCTTTCTCCTTTCTATGACATGAAACACAGTGCAACAGGACCGCTCAATGACTAACGGGAATTTCAGACAAATTATAAATCAGCTTGATATGCGCTGGCGACGTCGTGTTCCGGTTATTCATCAGACGGAGACCGCTGAATGTGGACTGGCCTGCCTGGCAATGATATGCGGTCATTTTGGTAAGAATATTGACCTGATATCTCTTCGCCGGAAGTTTAATCTCTCGGCCCGTGGAGCAAACCTTGCAGGAATCAATGGAATAGCGGAGCAGCTGGGGATGGTCACCCGGGCTCTTTCACTGGAGCTGGATGAACTTGGTGCCCTCAAAATGCCGTGTATTCTCCACTGGGATTTCAGTCACTTCGTCGTGCTGGTCAGCGTAAAGCGTAACCGTTATGTACTGCATGATCCGGCCAGAGGCAGAAGATATCTCGGTCGGGAGGAAATGAGCCGGTATTTTACGGGCATTGCACTTGAGGTCTGGCCCGGAAGTGAATTCCTGGCGGAAACCCAGCAGACCCGCATAAGTCTCCGTTCACTGATTAACAGTATTTACGGTATTAAAAGAACACTGGCGAAAATTTTCTGTCTGTCAGTTGTAATTGAAGCAATCAATCTGGTAATGCCGGTGGGAACTCAGCTGGTTATGGATCATGCGATTCCGGCGGGGGACAGAGGGCTGCTGACGCTTATTTCTGCTGGCCTGATGTTCTTTATATTGCTCAGGGCCGCGGTGAGTATGCTGCGTGCATGGTCCTCACTGGTTATGAGCACGCTCATCAATATACAGTGGCAGTCGGGTCTGTTTAACCATCTTCTCAGACTGCCGCTGGCGTTTTTTGAACGCCGTAAATTAGGTGATATCCAGTCGCGTTTTGGCTCCCTTGACACTTTGAGGGCCACCTTTACCACCTGTGTTGTTGGGGCAATCATGGACAGTATTATGGTTGTGGGTGTTTTTGTGATGATGCTGTTATATGGAGGATATCTTACCTGGATAGTGCTCGGTTTTACCATGGTTTACGTTCTTATTCGTCTGGTGACATACGGCTATTACCGGCAAATATCGGAAGAAACTCTTGTCAGGGGGGCCCGGGCCAGCTCCTATTTTATGGAAAGCCTGTATGGTATTGCCACGGTAAAAATCCAGGGTATGGCTGGGATTCGGGGAACACACTGGCTTAACCTGAAAATAGATGCGATCAATTCAGGTATTAAGTTAACCAGGATGGATTTGCTCTTCGGGGGGATAAATACTTTTGTTGCCGCCTGTGATCAGGTGGCGATTTTATGGCTGGGTGCAAGCCTTGTGATCGATAATCAGATGACAATAGGGATGTTTGTGGCATTTGGTTCTTTTCGTGGGCAGTTTTCGGATCGGGTTGCTTCGCTGACCAGTTTTCTTCTTCAACTGAGAATAATGAGTCTGCATAATGAGCGCATTGCAGATATTGCACTACATGAAAAGGAAGAAAAGAAACCGGAAATTGAAATCGTTGCTGACATGAGCCCGGTTTCACTGGAAACCACTGATTTAAGCTACCGGTATGACAGCCAGTCAGCACAGGTATTCAGTGGTCTGAATTTGTCTGTGGCTCCGGGAGAAAGTGTGGCTATAACTGGTGCCTCCGGTGCCGGAAAAACCACATTAATGAAAGTATTATGTGGACTGTTTGAACCAGATAGTGGAAAAGTACTGGTTAATGGCACGGATATACGTCAACTTGGAATAAATAATTATCACCGTATGATAGCCTGTGTTATGCAGGACGACCGGCTATTTTCAGGATCAATTCGTGAAAATATCTGTGGGTTTGCAGAAGAAACAGACGACGAATGGATGACAGAATGTGCCAGAGCAAGTCATATTCATGATGTGATAATGAAAATGCCAATGGGGTATGAAACGTTAATAGGTGAACTGGGGGAAGGTCTTTCCGGCGGTCAAAAACAGCGTATATTCATTGCCCGAGCTTTATACCGGAAACCTGGAATATTATTTATGGATGAGGCTACAAGTTCTCTTGATACAGAAAGTGAACGTTTCGTGAATGCTGCTATAAAAAAGATGAATATCACCCGGGTGATTATTGCACATAGAGAGACAACTTTAAGAACAGTTGATCGGATTTTTAGAATTACAAATTAGGATAATATATCACTAAAAGCAGCATTGCTGCATAATAAGCTATGCTGCTTTAGAAATTAATCAACTTCCACTACTAGAAGAGGATGTTGATGAGTTAAATCCTGAGTTTAATAAACCTCCATTGTAGTTTGGATTAAAACTTCCAAGTCCTATACCCGGATTATAGTTAATACCGTTTGATGGTATTGTTATTGTCCTATTTGAACCATCAGCAATAACTCCTCCAATATATCCTCCAATTGCACTTCCTGCTATATCCGCACCAGGGATTTTTGTTGCTTTACCTAAAAAACCACCAGCCGCAGTACCTATTGCAACGGATGCATCTTTATCTAATCCTGCACCATGTATTAAAGCAAGTTCATCGGTTGTTATATTTCTCATGTTATTTCCTCTTTTTATTAAAGAAAGATAAAACAAATAAAAACAGTACACTCGCAAGTAACGAAAGAATTATTTTCTTTATGAAAAGATAAAGGGTTAATGTGTCTAAGTCTGAATTTATAAGTTGTATTATAAAGAACAACGAGAAATAAAAAAATAGTTTCATTATTAAACCGTCCCTATACATGAGTCTTTGAGTGCTTATGAAAAACTTAGAAATAAAGACTATAGAAACCAAGGTAGCAAAAATTTTTATTTATCCGAATATTTTTACTTCTTGCTGTTTGTATATCTTTTTTATTGTTGTAAAATAGTTCGTGCAATAGATGAAATAATAGTAATACCAATGAATTATACCAATTGCTTTTACTGCAAACCGTGATTTAAATCACGTTTATATAGATGTATTATAAGTTTCAAGTCTCTTTCTACGAGAAAAGGCGAAGATATTTGTTCACCTTTGAGTAATTTATAATCCATTATATCTTAATCAGATGTATATCATAAACAAATATGAGATTATCTAAATATATTAGTAAACGATTCCTTATAAGGAATTATTTGCTTCTTTTTCCAACTTCAGGTGTTATAGATATCTCATAATAACAATTTCAGACTGTTATGTGATATTGTAACGTATATTGTATTCCTGTTATGACTGCATTCATCGCCATGTGAAGTAATATGGGCATTAACAGGCCATTCGACTTTATTTTTGCACTGATAAGAACTAACGATATCAGAAAGAGCATCAAAAATGTACGAAAGTCAGTATATTGTAGATGTAATGCAGAAAATATGACTGATGTTACAATAGCAGAGATGTAAATATTGTCATTAAACCAGAATTTAAAAGAGTTAAAAAGACACCCTCGAAATACAATCTCTTCATATATAGGAACAAGAAGTACGGAAGAAAATATATTAATCCATAAAATGGCCCCGGAAAAAGACATTTGCGAGATCATCCATTCTTCCGTTTTCCTCACTGCCAGCAGATAAGGGACAAATAACTGAATAATCATTATTAAAGAGAAAAGAGTAAAAAAAACATCCAGTCGAAAAGAACCTCTTCCTAATCCTTCTCTTTTTCGGAAGAAAATAAAATACAGTGGAACAAGAATTAGAAATTCAGCAAGAAATAATGCTGGAACAAGAAGCCCCCTGGATATAAGTTCCTGCCTGTTTGTAAGAAATGCAGGAATAAAGGTAATGGAAAATGATAAAGTAAACATTGAAAAGCAGCCGGCTGATGACTGTTTTTTTATAGTTGAATTTTTATTTTTTGTTATTTCCATTTATATTCCCTTACTTGTTGTTTAAAATTCTTTTATATAACAGGAAGAGGTAACCATAGAATGAACGTTTATTTTCCTGTATCAGAACAGCCATAACTTTTATTTTATAGTTGTTATCAGTGAATGAATGCAAACTAATAGAATAATGAGAAAAATAATGGAGAAAAAGCGATGGGCCGGACGCCATAGTTCATATTCTCGTGTATCAGCCTCACGTATCAACCTTTCTGAAATGGTTTCGGTTTCCTTACCTCGTTCCAGAATATGTCTGTAATATTTCCTCATGACATATACCGAAAACTGAAACCAGATTAATATGGATGGACACACAACACATAAACTTCTTATGATATCACCCGGGAAAGTATCTTGGGCGGGTAAAAGAAAGTCATATACTTTGAATAAAATCATCATCGAGATAAATGAGACGCCAGCACCTATCCAGTATTCGATATGGGAAGATGCAGCATTATATGCGTCAGTAAAATTTTTCTTTCTTAATGAAGGTGGAAGTGCTGAAAGTTCAGGAATGTTTTTTCTTGTCCAGTATATTTTCATATAGTAACTCATATAAAAAGTGTTCTACTTTACTATGATGATGACGATTTATAAAAGGCTTATAATGACTACTTCTCCTTTCATTCTCGAATTTCACGATAATGATAGAGATAATCATTATCAATTGATTGTGTCAGTAATTTTGACTTACATCACACTTTCATGGTTTAATCAGGTGATTTATTTAATGAAAAGAGTGTGTTTGTGGATGTATTGTGTATATGTCTTACCAGGCATCTGTTCTTACATTAATTAATATATTGCTATTTAAGTATTGGTGGTATTGTCAGTAACATTCTTTTGGTTAATTTAGTTATTATTCCTCACTGATTAATTGTCCTTCCGTTCTTATTGTTTGTAACTTGTGTTTGTATCGTACCTTTCAGGTGTTGATGCGCGCTTTACTGTGTCTGTACCGTCTTGACAAAATCCAACAGGGTTTGAAAAGGAACATTTCGTGCAAATAACCGAAGCCTTAATTTCAGAGCCGGGAGACATCCGGCGTTTTGTTCAGCAGGCGGTGGACCACTGGCCGCATTTGCTGGCATTTTACTTCACACTCCATTCGGCAGAAGGAAATATCAACGGGCAACAGATTCATGCATTCTGTACTTCCTTTTTCCGACAGGTGCACGAACGTATTACTGAGAGCAATCACACTGCCAGTCCAGCACTGCCTGTGGTATTACGCTGGTTGCGGGAACAACATGGAGGAGCAACAATACGATGCCTGTTGCTGCTCAGCCAGGCGAGCATTTGCCATCTGCGGGTCAGTGCCACAGTTGATGAAGAATGTTCGCAAGTGGTGGATTTACTGCAGCAGGCCTGGCGGGGGATAAACGCTGGCGGACAATGCCTGGTTGAAAGGTGTTTTCGGGTTGCCCGGGGTGATATATCCGGTCAGTATGTTGCGTTAAAAACAGTCGCATTGTCTCTGGGGTTACCGGTTGTGACCGCCATTACCCATCGTCCGGTACAGCGCTGTACATTGATTACAGCTCAGTGAATCAGCGCAGTTGTGTAGTCAACGAGGTTTTCTGGCTTTTTGTCGGTCATTCAGCACCATTAGCCGGGTCTCAGCCTCTTTCTGTTCCTGTGGAGTCACTTCCCCGCACGGCAGCCCCTTCAGGTCGTAACGGGCGCCGCCAGCCATTAACGCACGGTAATAGCGCGGAGACTACACATAAGACGCTACTGCCGCGCGTAATGCACCTGCGCCAAACGCCAGTTCTCTGATGGCGATATCCTGTATCAGGTCGTCAGGTATCTCAACTTTAAGCGGTTGGGGTTTTTCCCGGTTGAATAACTCAGGCCAGTGTTCCACGAGACGATTAATACGCTTACGGTTTTTACGCTGGCGTTTTGTCATATGCCGCCACGGTGTTTTTTCAGCAGAGCAGGGCTCTGTTTATCGTTCAGCTGTGGTATCCGTTCCCTGGCCTTCACGTTGTGTGCAGTGTTCGTTTTATCCTGCAGCGGCGTTGCCGGTGATTTACTGAAAATGCCCTGTGGTTTACGGTTAATGGTCAGCGTTACCATCAGTATTGTTACCTCATGCTGTCAATGGAAGTAGTACTCCATCCAGAGCCTTGGCGACCCCGGGGCTGAAAACAAAACAATAACCCGCGCGCAGTGCGAGGAGCCCGGGTGTGAAGCAATCAGCAGGTAATATTAATGACAAGACCAGCAGGTTCTTTAGACAAACGAACAATATCAGCAAATACGACAGTTCCAGGAGAGGTAAAAAGTTTTTTACTTGCACAATTCTTAAAAAAATGGGGCGACATACCTGGAAGGTTTCACCTCAGACAGAGAGCCCGGAACAAAAACAGTGTGCCGGAGCAAAGGGCCGGTAACTTACCGGTAATTCAAAACAGTCAGAATAATCTTTATGCCTCATATACTCAGGATGTTCTCTTATCAGCGGTCATGGCTGAATATAATCCCAGGTGAAAATGCCTTCTGATCGTTAAGCAGGTTATTGTGAACAGGAAATAAAGAGAAGAATACGTCCATGCCGCTCGATGCAGCAACACGTTGAGTGGCACACATGCTGGTGATATTGATGATGTTCTGTCATGGGGAGCGTAGTCCGTACCCGTACAGCATGAACAGGGCGGTGTGTTTTGATAATCCGGCACTTGCGGATAAAACCTGCACAGAGCTGTTTCATCTGGTGGATATGGCGGTGATGGACGGCGATGAAATCATGCAGTACCGCAAACAGTCGTTCAGTCCTTTATGTAACTCGTTATGGTAACAATCCGTTGGTAATGGGAGAGATGAACTATCGCAAGCGTAAACTGACCGCTCTATTCGATCACGGCCAACCCGTGATCGATTCAGATGCCATTTTGTACGTTGTGCAACTTCTGTGATGATGGTCTGGCGGAGGCGGATAATAATGCCGCGGAAAGAGCGCTTCGTGCAGTCTGTCTCGGAAAGAAAAACTCTTATGACCTTTGTCAAATATTGAGCCCAAAAAGACCTTACGCAGCTCCGGGAGCTTCGTTATATCGCGGATTAAAGAACCTGAAACAGTCAGACTGTATCTTGGATTTTACAAACTCTTATTCGGGGATTTTAGCCCCATGACGATTTACGCAGTGAGCTGGCCTCTTTCTATATGCAGGTATTGGCGCATTCTGACCTCCTGAATTCTTTTACGAGGATCACTCATTCCGTGTCTGACTGCTTCAGGGTTTAATTTTGCTTCTGCTGACTGAATGATGATTGGGCAGCAAGTGCAATATCCCACATAAATCCAGTCAACTCACGAGCCACCGCCGTAATGGCTACTTGTGATTTTTTCCCTTTTGCTGTCAGACTTCGGTAACGAGAACACAATCGTTGTTGAGCTTTCCATGCAATATCTTTGGAATATTGTGTTACAGAATCCGGTCGGTAATATATAAGCCATGCACCAACTTTTGCAGGTGTACGATAAGACCAGGCGGCTTCGTAAAGCAGACGTCTCAGTTCGCTGTTTCCAACTTTTGTTATTCCCCTGGGACGAATGCTGTTTCCACTGGAATATTCCCCTGGAACCAGTCCCAGAAAAGCCATGAGTTGTTTGGGACTGGAAAATCGTGAAAAATCACCCAGTTCAGCAACCAGGGTTATTGCGGTTAGCTGACCAACACCTTTAAGGGCCTGTAACTGGCAGACCAGATTGCACAGAGACCACTCAGGTAACAGGCGGGATATTTCCTGGTCGAGTTGAAGTATGCGATCTTCAATCTGCTCCAGACTCTGACAATAGTGTTGAAAAGCAATCTGTTGAGATGGCTGACTAAATGATTGATTGGCTAACCAGGTTCGATGTTTGCCGGTCCAGTGCTTCCCTGCATAACGTTTGTCTGTTCGCAATAGCATGCTCAGAATTCGCTGTCGGGCAACTCTGCTGTCTCGTTTAGCTGCTGCACGGGCTCTGATTAGATCCCGCATAGCTTCATGAGTCAGGTCAGGGATCCAGACAGGGGTAAGTTCACCAGCCCGCAGTAACCTGGCAAGAGAAATTGCGTCCCGATGATCATTTTTGATTCTGTCTGTCGGTGATTTTGGTATCCGGGAAGGGGCAATAACCTGGCATTTTATATTCATCGCTGTGAGTTGATGATATAGCCCAAAACCACAGGGGCCAGCCTCATAGCAGGAAAGAATGTTTCCGTAAAGTCCCTGCAATTTCTGAAATAATCGACGTACAGCCTGGGCTTCGTTGTTAATCGTACCATAATAACGAACTTCGCCAAGCCGTTCAGGTGCAGCAATAGCAACCGCCAACGTTTCTTTATGTACATCCAGTCCGATGTAAGCTGCAATATTTTCCGAATGCATAATGACCTCCTCTGGAATATCCCACCAATGCTATAGTGAGTATATAAAGGTCATACCATCTTTATGTTCTTCGGCAGCGATCACGGCGGCGAGCGTGGAGCACTGCTGTACGGGCTGATCGGCACCTGCCGTCTGAACAATGTGGAGCCAGAAAAATGGCTGCGTTACGTCATTGAACATATCCAGGACTGGCCGGCAAATCGGGTACGCGATCTGTTGCCCTGGAAAGTTGATCTGAGCTCTCAGTAAATATCAATACAGTTCTGACGAGCTGCTTACCAATAAGTCGGCGGGGAGTTGTATGTGTGAAGATATTTATGTTATAATAATTCAATGTTATCATAAACAGATAACAATATCTACTTTCTTATCTTTAATAAACTATTCCGTATCGCTAAAAGTCTGGTTTCCAGATGCCACAAGGGTTCTGTGGTTTCTGTATTTTTAGTTATCTTATTTTTTATATCTAACTTTTAATAATTATAGTATTTTCATTCATCCTAATAGAAGGCTATAATGATATTTGAGATTAGGAGCATCAAAATTTTGCATCTCATTAAATTTGTCAGTCACACAATCTCTGGTAGAAAGAAAACCCATAGAAATATGCCGCTTCTATGGGTTTTGTAAGAATAAATATATTTTAGTGTTGTTACATTTAGCTCTTAGCTCGAAGTGTTTGTAGTTTCATAGCTATGAGTAAAAGAACAACAAGAATAAGTGATAATGTTAGGAGCAGAGCATAAAAACCATTCCAGTGGTATATTTCTATTATTTTAGACAATGGATATCCAGCTGCGGATGCACCAAGGTATGCGAATAAACTAACTAGACTGGCCCCCTGAAATACCAGACAGTAGATGTATCTTAAAATAAGAGGTAGGCTTGGATATATGTCTAACACTAGTTCTAATTTTGAGATTGCTGGCGTTTTGTTAGGAAAAGAGGTGCGTAAACGTAAAACACCTCAGAAAAAAAATCGCAATTATTCAACAGACTATGGAGCCTGGCATGACGGTGTCCCACGTGGCACGTTTGCATGGCATTCAGCCCAGCCTGTTGTTTAAGTGGAAAAAACAATACCTGGAAGGAAGCCTCACTGCTGTTGCTGCCGGTGAAGACGTTGTTCCTGCTTCTGAACTGGCCGCTGCGATAAAGCAGATTAATCAGCTTCAGCGTTTACTGGACAAGAAAACAATGGAAGTTGAGATCCTCAAAGAAGCGGTGGAGTACGCACAATCGCGAAAATGGATAGCGCATGTGCCCTTGTTACCTTCGGACAAGGAATAGCTCCGGTAAGCCGTGTTCTGGGCGTGTCGCGTGCGCAGCTAACATTACGGATGAAGGCATCTGATAACAAGCCAGATAAACGGCGTCAGAGACGCGATGAGGCTGCGGATGCAGAAGTCTTATCGCGCATCCTGGATATCATTGGCGATATGCCAGCATATGGGTATCGCCGTGTCTGGGCGATACTCAGACGGCAGTCCCGAAATGAAGGCTTGCCGTTCGTGAATGCAAAGCGCGTTTACCGAATAATGAGCGAAAACAGCCTGTTGTTGTTACATGACAAACCATCACGGCTGCAGCGGGAACATAAAGGCCGAATATCGGTGAAGGAAAGCGACCAGCGTTGGTGTTCTGATGGCTTCGAGTTCGGTTGTGATGATGGCGAAAAAGTCCGGGTTACGTTCGCCCTGGACTGTTGTGATCGTGAAGCCATCGACTGGGCAGCCAGTACGGGAGGTTACGATAAAGCGACAGTACAGGATGTGATGTCAGGAGCGATAGAAAAAGGCTTTGGCGATAAAGTGCCGGAAGAGCCCATCCAGTGGCTGACAGATAACGGTTCAGCGTACAGAGCGCATGAAACACGGCAGTTCGCCAGAGAGCTGAATCTGGAGCCCTGCACGACGGCAGTCAGCAGTCCTCAGAGTAATGGAATGGCAGATGGTTCGTGAAAACGATGAAGGAAGACTACATCGCGTTCATGCCGAAACCGAATGTAAGAACGGCAGTGCATAACCTTGCAGTAGCGATCGAGCATTACAATGAAAACCATCCGCACAGTGCGTTGGGTTATCGCTCTCCGCGAGAATATCGACGTCAGCGGGTAACGTTAACTTAAGATACATCCACTGTCTGGCATTTCAAGGGGTGGCTCAAGTTTTTTCAGACAGTTGAACTAGTATACCAATACATTCTTGTTCAGCATCAATGATACATGCTTGGTATGTCGGAAAGAAAACAGATGCTTGTTTTACGATATATCCACAGCCATAACATTGATACCATTTCCAGCCTTTTTCCTGAATGTAGGAAATATGTAGAAAAAGTGGCAAGACTGATTCGTCTGAGTACCCCTGTTTTTTAGCATTTTCAATGCATAACAATTGCGAATTATATGCGTTATCTGATTGAGACAAAAGATATCCATTTTTCTCATGACAATACCATCTCCATTTATTGTCATCAGTTTTATAAAATTTCCATATTAATCTCTGATTGCCAGATATCTTATAAATCATAATATGCTCCACTCCCCAGGGAAACGACCCTGGGGAAGGTAATTAGTGCTCTTTTATATATGCGGCTCTGTGACGTTCAAGTTCAATTGCACCACGATGTGATAACCAGCAAAAAATGATGCAACAAATAATACCGCAGCCAAGAAGATAAAATCCGCCATGCCAGCCAATATGATCGACCATAATACCAAACAGGCTGGTGCCCAGAGATGCACCGAAGATATAGCTCATAAAACCACGTAAACCTACCGCGGAGCCAACAGCAAAGCTGGGCACGATCTCCATAGTCTGAACGGAAGCCAGAAATTGTGGAACGTAAATCAGACAACCAACAATGGCAGCAAAAATTGTCACCATAAACAACGATTCACTTTTCCAGTAGCCAATCAGGCAAATGAAAATCAGCGCCATACAAATCATCGCCAATGGCATACGACGCCCTTTAAACAGTTTGTCTGACAACCAACCGGCAAGTAGCGTGGAAGGGATCGCGGCCCATTCAAAAAATAAAAATGCGACGCTCATTTGTTCTTTTGAAAAATGTTTCACCGTCAGCAGATAAATAGGCAACCAGCTAATCATCCCGAAGCGCACCATGTATACAAATACGTCAACCAGTGAGACATACCAGGCATTTTTATTGCGTAATACATAAGTGCAGAAAATCTGAAAGGCGCTCATGTTTTCTGGTGCTTTTACCGTCTGTCGGGTATTCAGGACGACTTTTTCTTCCGGCATCATCTCTTCCAGAGAGGGTAGACCTTCCTGATGTGGGGAACCTTTACCGAGAATCAGCACAATTACCGCAAAAACGATGGCCACGCAGGCCGGAACGATATAACTCGCACTTTGCCAGTGCTCGCTGCCGAGTAGGGCAAAAGCGGCACCAACAATCGGTGCAACAATACCACCACCGATGTTATGAGAGATATTCCAGAAAGCACCAACCCGACCACGCTCCCGGCGAGGGAACCAGTTAGCAATAGTGATGAAAGAAGGACCAACGCCCATTCCCTGGAAAAGACCATTCAGAATAACCAATGCCGCAAAAATCCAGAATGCGGTGCTGAATCCCAGGCCAACGTTAACGATGGCACATAACACCAGCCCACACGCCATAAAGACTTTCGGACTGGCTTTATCGGCAAGGCTACTCATCACTCCTTTGCTGATACCATAGGCGATAAGCATACAGCTACTCAGTACGCCAATTTGTGTGGCGCTGAGATCTAATTGCTCTTTAAGATAAGGCGTTGATAAGGTGAAATTATTACGCACGATATAGTATGCAAGATACCCCAGAAATACGCTAAGTAACGCCTGCATACGATAGCGACGATATGTCACCTGAATTTTCTCCGCCGGAACACTATCCGCCGCTTGCCCCGTTTTAAATATTGATAACATGTCTTCACCTGTATTTTATATTGATATGAACATCAGGAGTATTCTGACAATGAGAGTTATATAATTGAGATGAAATATCAAACTGAAAAAATGTGTCACAATTGACACAAAATAATAAAATCAAAGCCTGTTTTTGACCCATTTTATTGATGCATAGACAGGGCAGATTTATGCTTTATCTGGTTTGTTGTTAGCATGTGCGGATATTAACAAATCTCATGCTGATTATCGGGTAATCTCTGATTAATATATTAACGGTCTCTTTGAACAGACGTGTTATCAGACGAAGTGTCTGAAACGGGTAATTTTTGTCTCAATGCGATTTTTGCGGTGTATTAATATTTATGACCTGGATCACAAACCGATTTTTTAGTTGGTGCGAAATCGGCATCAAAACCATGATTCTTTTACTGTTGTTGATGGATGTCGGGGCCGTCAGGGCTCAACGAAATGAACTGGTGATGGCCACCACATTCTCACCCGGAGCTATCGCGTGGATAATACAGCGCTGGCAAACAGAGCCTGAGTCGGTAATGATCCGTACGCTTAACCGCACCAGTGCCTCACTGGAACAGTTGCTTGATACGGCCAACGTAGAAAACGTCGATCTGATCCTGACTTCATCACCAATGCTGCTCCAGCACCTTCAGGAGCACCAGAAACTGGCCCCGTTTGATGATGCACCCGCAGAAAGCCAAAACCTGGTGCCGGAGTCGATCCGTGCAACCTCCGTTGCAGTAGCAATATCAGGTTTTGGTCTGCTTATTAATCGTCCTGCGCTTTCTGTAAAACACCTTCCTGCCCCTGCTGACTGGGACGATCTTGCTTTGCCGATCTATCAGGACGCTTTATTGATGAGTAGTCCGTCGCGTTCAGATACTAACCATTTAATGGTTGAGTCATTACTACAGCAAAAAGGCTGGGTGAAAGGATGGGAAACGTTGCTGACAAGTGCAGGAAACCTGGTGACAATCTCCTCCCGCAGTTTTGGCGTAGCCGATAAAATAAAAAGCGGACTCGGCGTTGCCGGCCCCGTTATCGATAACTATGCTAATTTACTGTTAAATGACCCCCATATCTCTTTTACCTATTTCCCCCGGTCTGCGGTATCCCCCACCTACGTTGCAATTCTCAGGAAAAGCCCACACGCCGATGCAGCCCGTCGCTTTATTCACTACCTGTTAAGTCCGAAAGGACAGCGTATTCTGGCCGATGCCAATACAGGAAAATATCCGGTGACACCACTTGCCGCAGACAATCCGCGGGCAACGCAACAACAGCTCCTGATGAATCAACCCCCGCTGAATTATCACCTTATCCTGAAACGTCAGCGTCTGGTGCAGCGCTTGTTTGATACGGCAATTAGCTTTCGGTTCGCACAGCTAAAAGATGCCTGGCGAGCGCTGCACAGTACCGAGGCACGCCTGAAGAAACCATTACCAGAAATACGTGCACTGTTAACACAAATGCCAGTTGCAGCGGCCAGTAGTGAAGATCCCGTCTGGCTGGCACAGTTCGATAACAAAAGCTTTGCCGAGCAGCAAATGATGGAATGGCAACTCTGGTTTCTGAATAACCAGCGCCTGGCGATAAAAAAACTGGAAGAGCTGAAATGAAAAACATAACGCTGTGGCAGCGTTTAAGACAGGTCAGTATCAGTACCAGCTTACGT
>OBJO01000146.1_pt1 | contig 34434 bp, 42 predicted proteins | sample 1481741 | NCBI WGS metagenome assembly OBJO01 (sample SAMN06140803, study PRJEB22556) | human gut metagenome | host: Homo sapiens | place: China: Beijing | collected 2014 | reverse complement strand
TTTGAGTTTTTAATCATTGCTGTGGCGGAATAGGTAGACGTTACTACGTAGAATAATCGGCTTTGGTGTTCGGTGTTTATATAGGCGTTAGTCTGTAAGAGTATAAGAGGACAATCACAAGAGCCTGTAAACAGCTGAGTAATGCGGTTTGAGAGAACCTCCTATACTCCATAAAATATATAATCTTGTGATCATTTGGTGCGGAGGCTTTAAACATTATTCGGTGATATCCGATGTAAATCTAAAGGGAGATAAACGGTAAAGATTATTCATGCAAGGTGCAAATCCTTGCCAGCGATATTGAGATTACGGTAGACAATCTCAAAAATGGCATAGTGGGAAAATCCTTTCGGTTGGCGTGTAGCATCTGGGATGCAACGAGCATATTGTGAGATAAGAGGCAGGTTCGATTCCTGCCACGCCAATAGGTAGCTTTGCTACTTAAATAAAAGAATCGTCAATAGATGTTTCTGCTACATTCACGTGAGGCACTAGCTTAAAAGTGCCTCTTTTTGTTTGGAGGTATTGTTATGTTTAAGTTATTTGAAATCATTAAGCAAGAAGATGCAAAAAAACTAAATCGTTTGAAAAAAGAATTAAAGCAGGCTACTCAACGTAAATGAGTGGTCTTTTTTTCGTACATAAAAAAACCACTAGACTATGGGTTCTAGTGGCTAGGTAGCATTCGTGAAAAATTAGTTGGTTGCTATTTACAAAAAGGAGTTGCTACCTAAAAGAATTATATCAAATAAGAATAGAGAATAAAAGAGTGCTTATTCACACCAAAACTTATTTTTATATAAAAAACCACTAGAAATGGGATCTAGTGGCTAGGTAGCGTTAGTGAAAATCTCGTGTCATTTGTAGTTTATGAACTTTAGCTATTATGAAAGAGTGCTACCTAAAACAAGTGTAACACAGCTGTCAAGTTTTGTCGGATATTTGGATTGTTTTCGCATGAAAAACCACCAGATAAAATATCTAGTGGCCAGACAGCAGATTATGTTTTGAAATAACTGGAAGTGTTACATGAAGCAAAAAGGAGTTGCTGTCTTGCAGTGAGTATAACAGGAATTGAAGCGTTTGTCTTACAATAAACAAATATACATAAAAACAATTAGGAGAGAGAACATGAAAAGTTATTGGTATGTATCGTTAACACATAAATATCCACAGCCGAACCGCTCAACTGGTTCAATGCGTGTTGTAATGTCTGTGCAGATAAAAAAGAATGTATCTATTGTCGAAATGACGAGAGAAGCCACACCAAAGGAAATTGATGCGTGCAAGCTTGTTTATTGTGGGCATGGTAGTTGGAAAGATAAGCATATACAAGAGAATGTAGAGAGGTATATTTAAATTACAAATAAACGTTGTAAGATGTTACTGATTTAATATTGAAATATATTTCAAAGTAAGATATTCTTTTTCTAAAAAAGGGGAGTATTATAATGGATATTCTTACTCTAATTCTACTTTTACCATTAATGTTTTTATTGTGTAGTCTTTTGTTTATTGTGTGTTGGCCAATTTATTTTGTAATAATAATGACTTATTATTACATTCGTTTGTTTTGTAAAATTATCAAAAAATTAGTTAGTGAAGAGTGGACCCCTCCAAAAATAGTTTTGGAAAGATATTATAGTTTATTTCGAACACCGTTAATTTTTTATTTTAGTTTACCAATGACAGGTGCAATTTTGGAAGAAATAATAACTACGTATTTTTTTAAACATAATTATGGGGGAGGTTCAAGTTTACGAATGTTTGTGGAGTGTGTAATTGTGTTAGCTATATTTTGGGGAAGTGTCTATTTGGTTTTTTCTTTTGAAAATAAGAAAAAAGAAATTAAAAAGACGACTAAAGCACATAAAAAATTTATAAAAGCTACTATGTTTCCATTGGGATTACTTAGCATTCTAGTATCAGTAACTTCAGTAATTAATATGTTTATTGATGCTGAAGTTAAGAAAGAATTTTTATCGGAACTTAGCAAGGCTGATTTTAACCCATTATATGTAGCATTTTGTATATTATTTATTATTATTCTATTACTGGAGGGAATTAGCTTAGTTTTTATTGAATTGATAGAACATTTTTACGACAATGAAAAGGAGTATGGATACTATATAAAAACTGTGTTCAATTGTCTGAAAAGACTAATTTAACAAAACAAAACTTAACTTAAAAAGAATGCGAGGTGGTGTGTATTGAATGGCAAGGAAACGTGATCCTAGACGTGACAAAGCTAAAAAGATTTGGCTAGAATCCAACGGAGAGAAGCAATTAAAGGAAATTGCTTCTGAGTTAAATGTTTCAGATTCTCAAATTAGAAAATGGAAATCGATTGATAAATGGAGTGCTGAATTGAAAGGTAATGTTACCAATGCAAAAGGTAACGTTACTAATCGAGGAGGCGCTCCTTTTGGTAATCAGAACGCAGTAGGCAACAAAGGTAATAGCCGAGCCTCGCCACCACTTGGTAATAAGAACGCTATTAAAACTGGCGAATACGAAATAATATTTGCCGATATGTTATCTGATGAAGAAAAGGACATCTATTCTAATCTGAATGATGATCCTTTTTTTATTTTGAATGATGAGATTCGCTTATTAAAGGTACGGCAGTTTAGAATGATGAAACGTATCAAAGAAGCTGAAAAAGGACTAAATGATGAAGAAGTTGAACGGTTACAACAGCTAAGGAAAATTAAAACACCGATTGAAAAAGACGGTAGAAAGCTAGAAATAAAACGTGAAGTTATGCAAGACGTTCAAGTAACTCGTAAAACATTTAGAAAGTTAGATGACATCTTAGCTATTGAAGATGCGTTGACTAGAATTAGCAATCAGTTAACAAAGGCTGTTAAGCAACAGAATGCCTTGCTAGCAAATGATGCCAAATTACAATTGTTGAAAGTTCAAACTGAAAAAGCTAAAGCTAGTTTAGGTGCTACAAGTGGAGACATGGATATGCCAGTTTTTATTGATGATATATCAGGTGATGGATATGAGTAAAAAACTATCTGAATTTCTTCCTAAAGCATTTCATACTACTTGGAAGGTAGCATTAAACTCAAATATATTACATGTTGTTGAAAAAGGTGGCCGTGGGTCAGGTAAATCATCTGGCATAGCGCACATAATCGTTCAATTGATTATGAGATATCCTGTAAATGCTGTGGCCATTAGATACGTTGATAATACGATTGAGCTATCTATTTTTGAACAGATTAAGTGGGCAATTGAAGAACAAGGTGTGTCTAAGTATTTTAAAGTAAATAAAAGTCCTATGAAAATCACCTATAAGCCTAGGGGGAATTATATTGTTTTTCGTGGCGCACAGAATCCAGAAAGAATTAAGTCATTAAAGGATTCAAGATTTCCATTTGCTATAGCTTGGATTGAGGAATTAGCCGAGTTTAAAACAGAAGATGATGTAAAAACCATAACTAACTCATTGCTACGTGGTGAATTAGCAGATGGTCTTTTTTATAAATTCTTTTATTCGTACAATCCTCCTAAGCGACGACAATCATGGGTTAATAAGAAATATGAATCTAGCTTTCAACCTGAGAATACTTTCGTTCATCATTCAACATATAAGGATAATCCATTCATAGCTCAAGCATTTATTGAAGAAGTTAATGCTACGAGGGCTAAGAATCCGAAACGTGCTGAGTGGGAGTATGACGGCAAAGCTATTGGTTCAGGAGTTGTTCCTTTTGATAATCTACGAGTAATAAAAGGATGTATTACTGATGAAATGGCTGCTAACTTTGACAATATCAGAAATGGTCTTGACTTTGGTTATGCTACTGATCCATTAGCATTTGTTAGATGGCATTATGACAAAAAGAAAAATGGCATCTATGCTATTGATGAAATTTATGGTGTGAAAATTAGTAATAGGGAATTTGCTAATAAAGCTAAGTCTAAAGGATATATATCAGATAGAATTGCAGCTGATTCAGCAGAGCCTAAATCAATAGCAGAGCTAAACAGTGAACATGGTATGCCACGAGTTTTCGGAGTAAAAAAAGGTCCTGATTCTGTTGAGTATGGCGAAGAATGGTTAGGCGATTTGGATTTTATTTGTATTGATCCATTAAGAACTCCTAACATTGCTAAAGAATTTGAGAATATTGATTATCAAACTGATAAAGACGGTAATCCTAAACCTAGGTTAGAAGATAAAGACAACCATACAATTGATGCGACAAGATATGCTTTCAGTGAAGATATGGATAAAAATAATGTGAGATTTATCCAATATTAGGAGGTGGGAAAATGTTTCAAAACAATTTAAGTTTGAAGCGGTATAAAAGAGTGCGAACAAAATATTCTACACAAATTAATGAAGAAGTTTTCGATCCTAATGATTTTATTACTGAAATGAAGCCATTTTTTGATGATAGAGAGCGTAAGTACAAAGCCTATACAAGCGAACAAAATGAGATCGATAGAAGACCTAAACCAAACACAGAGATTATAAAAGTGAATAATAAACTTCATGCTGGTTTATACAATACTATTGTCGACCAAGCAGCTGACCATTTCACAGGCATTCCAATTAAGTGGGATTATGATATTACTGAACAACGGAAGTCCTTAATTCAAAAAACAAAGGATTTATTTTTAGGTAACGTCAGCGCGAAGATAAAAGCACCTAAAGAATTCGATAGACTAGCAGAATTAGTTAAAGAAATGCGATTCGCAATGTTGGATTCAGACACGGCACGATATCAAGGCGCTTGTGGGGTTGCTTTTCGTTTGTTAGAACCCGTTGAAACTGCTAAAGGTTGGCAGATGTGGGCTAGCAACGTTGAGCCATGGAGAGCCGAAAAATATGAAAATGCAGATATTTTCATTCGAGAAAAATATGACACACACCAAAAGAAATTTTTCGAAGAAATGAAAGTTGTTACTAAGAAAAAAATCTTAACGTATAACAGATACGTGGAAACAAATTTAATGAATGCGGCTGAAACATTTAAATTGACATCAGAAACTGATAACCCTTTAGAAACGTTCTATCTATCAGAATTTAAAAACAACACGAACCGTTATTGTGATTTTGAAGTAGCAGAGGAACTTTCTGATGCATTTGATAGAAGCCTGTCTGACCAACAAAACGAAGTTGAACAGTTTAAACTTGCTTACATGGCCATTAGTGGCTCGCGATTGGATGAAAAAGAAGCACGAAGAATGATGGAGCAATTAGGTATTATTAACTTGCCAGATCCACAAGCTAAGGTTGGCTATGTAACGAAAGATATTAACAAAGATTTCAACGAGTATCATCTTAATCAGTTGAAAAAGCTTTACTACACAGTCACTAAGTCAATCGACTTCAACGATGAAGTATTTAAATCCAATAGCTCTGGTGAAGCTCGCAAGTGGCAAATAATAGCACTAGAAGCCAAAACAAACACGAAAGAACAGTACTTCAAAGAAGGATTAAAAGAAGTTGCAGAGACGATGGCAGCTTTTATAAAATTTAACGATAAATTAGAAGTAGATGTTTCTAAAATTGTGTTTACATTTAGTCGTAGTTTACCAACCGATATTGGATATCTTGCTGAGGCGTTGCCTAAATTAGCACCTTATGTATCAAAACGTACTATCATTAATCAAATTCCATTCGTTAAAGATCCAGATTACGAGGCGGACATGATGAATTTAGAACAAGGGCAAAACTATCCAAGCGGGGAATACGGCAAGCTAGGCGGTGCGGATAATGACGAAGAAGAAAATAACGGCTAGTGAACGTTATTGGGAAAAACGCCGAGAATTAGAAGACAAAGCACGTTTGAAACTAGAGAAGAAAACTCTTAGTGAGCTAGAATCTGTTTTTGAACGTGCTTTAGTTAAAATTCAACGACAGCTATTGTCACAAGCGGATTTACATGACATCACACAAAGTGAAATGCTAGAAGACTTTAGCAAACGAGACCAAGAAAAGTACCGCAAGTATATCGAAAAAAACTATAAAAAGTTGATGGAATCAGATGAAGCTTATAAGCAATTCATTGATGAATATTTTCCGTCCTATGACTATGCGAAAGTTAATCGTTTGTTACAATTACGAGCAGATATCTTTTCAACGCTAGCTGATGAAGCAATCGCAAGCGACGTTAACGGTAAATTTAATAACGACTTAGAAAATATTACAAAACGAATCTACAATTCTAATTCTAATGCGTTGATGCAATTATTAGGCGGCTCTGCTTCTGGTTTATCAAAAAAAGAGCTGGAAAACATTCTGAATTATCCATGGAGCGGCAAAACTTTTTCATCTCGCTTGTGGGGCAATATTTCAAGTTTAGAGCAACGTCTAAGTAATTCTATTATTAATTCTTTAGCAAGCGGCGAAGGTGTTTTAGAAGCTCTTAGAACGATGAAAAACGATGGTGTTATTAGCGATATGTTTAAATTGGAACAAGGAAAGTTTAATCGATCGATTGAAAATCTTGTCAGAACGGAATATTCACATTTTGCTGTAGAGGGTGTAATAAAATCGCTAAAGGATGTAGGTGTTAAGCGAACACAAAGCTGGTCAGCAGAAGATGAGCGTGTTTGCTCTATTTGTGGTGGACGTCACGGAAAAGAGATTAAAGACGATTGGCATCCACCGTATCATGGACGTTGTCGTTGTACTGAAATACCAATTATCCCTGAAATTAGTGATGATATAGATAAATTGTATGAAGAAATGTTCGGTGATTTATTGAATGAATTCGCTAATAATAATTGGGGAATAAAATTAAATAGGAGAGGAGGATAGCAATGAAAGGATTATTCGAAGCAGTATTAAATCTAGAAGTTACGAATGGTACAGAAAAAGCCTATAAAAAAGCTTTTGAACAAGAAAACGAACGATACTTAACCAAACACACTTTGAGAGACGGCAACGGTAATATCGTCAAAGATGAGCTTGAATTAGTTTGGGGCGGTAATTATTGTCACGTCGATATTTTGTATTCGTTACCAGCTAGAAAAAGTAAATTAACTATTTCGATAGTGTCGAGAACTCTGCAAAATGTAAAAGATGCTGTCACTGATTATCAAATGCTAGGCGCTGAACTGGTCCATAAGAATTGGGAGTGATTAGATGAATAACGGTTTTAATACAACAGAAAATGATGTTTCCATAGTTATTTATTTTAATGATGCTAAGACAGCGTTATTTCAAAGAGTAACTAATTTTAAAGTTGAAGAAGATAGTTATGGTAAAACAATGATTATTTTTGACTATTTTGGGCAATCTACTCAGACTGCAAGACATGCAGTATTTAATTTAGGAAATATAGCAGGATATGCGAGGTCGATTGAGTAAATGGATGAAGATGAATTGGACGAGTTGTGGGAATTAGAAGATTTAGGAATCTTATGAGGTGATTAGATGGATCTCTATGATTACTTAGATAGTGATTATGAAGAATTTTTGAGGAAGGAATATCTTATGGCAAAAAAAGTCAATACCATTGAAGATTTTCAGCGTAAGAAAGAACGTGGACAGACGAACGAAGAGTTTTACGAATGGGTATCAAGTCGAGAACCTGATTTTGAACAGGCTGTAATCGTTATACAGCGGCCGAACGGAGATGTCACTACGTATTACAGCCAAAGCGGTAGTTTACCATTATTAGGCATGCTAGATGTGGCAAAACAACAAGTATTGGATGAAATGGAAGGATAACAGAATGAACATTGTTTAAAGTAGTCTAGCAAAAGTTAGGCTTTTTATTTTGTCCGAAATGACGGTAAACTAGCGTAATGCTGGGCTTGATTGAATGGCGGGGCGCAATAAATAAATCTAAAGCAATGCGGGGCGATTAGTCGAATCGTGGGGCGAAAGGAGAAACAAAATGAAAACAAAAAAATTATTACAAATGAATTTGCAGATGTTTGCTGATGGTGGGGGAAATGAACCAGAGTTCACTATTGATGATTTTAAAGCATTTGTCGAATCGAATGAAGATGCACAGAAATTCATTCAATCTCAATCACAAAGTGCTGCAGACAAACAATTAGAAGCTTGGAAACAGAATAACCTTGATAAGCTAAAACAGGAAGCTGTGAAGCAATATGAAGAAGCTAAAAAGAACAAAACACCAGAACAGCTAGAACTTGAGAAATTAAAAGCTGAGTTTGAAGCAGAGAAAGCTAAGAGCCGTTCGAACGAAAATAAAGCTTTTGTTGCTGAACAAATCGCGGGGTTAGATTTGGATAAAGAATTGAAAGATTCAATTTCTCAATTCATGTTAAACACTTTAGTTAGTTCAGATACAGAGTTCACACAAAAGGCTGTAGAGTCATTCACAGGTGTTTTAAGCACCATCAATGAAAAGCATGCTGAAGCAATTAAAAACATGGAAATGACAAAAGCATTCGGTAATAAGCAACAAACTAATGCGACTGATGGTAATCAGTCAACGCAACCGATTGAAAATCCCAAAGAAGCATTAGGTCAAAAATTACAAGCATTTAATTAGGAGGAATTTATAAATGAAAAAAACTACAGTAAATAATCTAGAATATTTAGACATTTCACAAGAAATCAATGCATTACAACGTCCGTCAACACCTTTTTTAAGCTGGCTATTAGGAGCTGGAAAAACTAGCCCAGCAACTTCTACGGAGATCAAATGGCGTGAATCAGAACTTGATGGAGAAGATTCATCTGCACAATTAGAAAGTGGAGAATACAAAGATGCAGATTCAGGGCGTAAATGGTTCAATAACTACACTGAAATTTTCCGTAAATCTACTTCTGTTTCAGGTACATTAGATGCTATCAATGTAAATGGCGTAGGTAGTGAATTAGCTAATCAAGTCTCTCAACGTGCGTTAGAAATGAAGTTAGATTTAAACAAAAAGCTATTAATTGGTGTAAAAGCTGATGAAAATGGTACTAAAGGACGACAAATGGCTGGTGTAATTAACTTAATCAACTCTGATAACTTAGTTAAAACGTCTGCAGCTGATGCAGTAACGCGTAAAGATGTGGATAAAATGTTTAAAACTATGTTTGACAAAGGTTATGCAGGCGAAAAACTATGTCTGGTTTCGACTGATATGGTTGATTTAATGACCGATGAAGTTGATAAAGCGGGCACTAAAGTGTTTAACTTTGGAGATCAAGTAGCTTTTGGATTGCAACTAGGGAAAATTGTTTCAAATTATGGATCAGGTACAGCTTTAATTGAGCCGTCACTGCCAAGTGGAACAATGATTGCTTTAGATACAAACTATGTTGAGCTACGTCCGTTACGTGAATGGCGCGCAGAGGAATTAGCTAAAACAACTGATTCAAAACGTATTGGTTTAGTTGGTGAGTACACGATTGAATACAACGCTTCAAATTCAGGGGCAATCTTAAACCTTGCAACTGCAGCACCAGGTGAATAATTAAAAAGTAAAGGAGAATAATTATGGTTAAAAAGTCAGAGGTCAAAGAAGAAGTAATCGAAGAGACAAAAGAAGTAACTGAAGAAGTGAAACCTGAAACAAAAACATTCAAAGTTTTAAAAAATAAAAATTTCGTTGGTTTTGTTCATCCTGAAACACGTAAATTTATTACAGCAGTTGACGGAAAAATCGAAGTGAGTGTTTCTGATAAAAAAGCTATTGCAATTTTAGAAGAAGCTGCAGATTTAACAGAAATTTAGGTGATTATATGACAGACGAACAAAAAAAAGTAATTATAGAAAAAGTTTCAAAAATGCTACCTAATGTTTCAAAAGAGCGTATTTCGTCTGTCTTAGACCTAGTTCTTTTGGAAATCGGATCTTACAATACATGTAAGATTGAAATTGATTGGGATTTACTTACCTCGCTTGTAATTGAAATTCTATATCAGTCACTTAAAAGCGAAACGGAACAAGCTGTAACTAGCATTAAGCGCGGTGATACATCTATTAGCTATGCAACTACACAGCAAAGTATAACAGCGTTGCTAGGTAATTACAGCGACACTATTAAACGTTTAATTGGCTGTGATAGCGGGGTGTTTTTCTATTGAATGAAGCAGAAATTTTAGCAGCTACTTATTTTGATACCTGTGTTATTGAGAGAATGAGCGATATTGAAAATACGGAAAGTGGGATTACTGAACAAGCTTATTTTCCAATTCATGATGGCAAGTTACCCTGTGCTTTCTCTCAAGGAAGTATGGGGAACTTGCCTGTAATAGAAAACAAAGAAGCGTTTAATATCTCCTATGAAGAGCAAAAACTTTTTTTAGAACCTAATATAAAAGTTAAAAAAGGAGATAGAATAACTATTACTCAAGGTACAGGTCAAAAACATGTGTTATTTTCAAAAAAACCTTTTTATTATCAAAGTCATATAGAAGTAGTGCTATCAGGAAGTGCAATTGATGAGTAAAAGCGATCTTAGAATGAAATCAAATGCTGATAAAGTTATTGCAAATTTAAAGAAAATGACGCCCATTGCTGAAAAAGAAGGTGCTGCAATGGTGAATGATTCGTTAGCTAAAATTTATCAGTTAATTGTACCTATGACACCAATTAAATCGGGTGATTTAAGACGAGGCTATCGAATCATTAAAGCTAGAAAGTTGTCTAGTGGTCGTATCGTGGGAGCATTGATTAATAATGAAAAATACTTTAGATATGTAAACGATGGCCACCGAACAAAAAATGGCGGATTTGTTAAAGGCAGATTTATGTTGCAAAAATCTAATAAATTAGCTAATGCAACATATATTCCGAAACGATTTAAACAAATGGCGATTATCATTGTTAAGAAAGGATAGATATGTACGATAAAATTTTAAAAATGCTTACTGACACAATAAAACAGTTCTCGAATGCGCCTATCTATCTTGATGATGTAATGCAATCGTCAGAACCGTTTTATTTTGTGTTAAGTCTTGAAGAGAGTCTGACTGATAATGTAGGTCAAAACGTTCAAAATAAAGCATACAATGTTGATATTGCACTGGTTGATAGTAAGAAAGATAAACAATTAGTAACAAGCCTAACAGAAAGCTGTGGGGCTTTTTTTAATGTGTTGAATTTGGACGGAAATGAATTGTTTCCAGAAGATTATCAAACGTTTAAAACAGACGGAATTCAACATATCAATTTTAATGTTGCGTTCCCACAATTAATTGAATGGAGTGAAAAATAGATGGCAAAAAAGAAAAATGTAAGTGTCATTTCTGTAGAGAAGCCAACGTGGTTCCCACTAACAGACGAAACGGGCGCTTTTCCAGTTTACGGAACGCCAATTACAATCGGTACTGCTGTCAGTATCAAACCAGATGTTACAACAGAAACAACGCCTGACTATGGCGATAGTGTAGTTCAAGATCAGTATGTTGCATTTGGTGGTGCAGAAGTTACTTTAGAAACAAACGGCTACCAAAATGAAGTTTTAGCTGAAATTACAGGGGGAAAAAAATTAAAGGGTGGCGTATTGCGGTCTGCGGATGATATTGCATCAGATGGAGCATTTGCTTACCGTCGCCGAAAATCGAACGGTAAATATCGCTATACGATTTTCTATAAAGGAAAATTTGCTTTAACATCTGATGAAACATCTACATTAGAAGGAAGTTCAGTATCTTATACTCATCCAGAATGGACGGGGTCTTTCGTTGATGTTCCAGGGTTGGGTTATATGTATTCCGTGGATGAAGACGATGAAGGTGTCGACTTAGAGATGATTAAAAACTGGTTTACTGAGGTAATGGATCCACGTAAAGAAAATACTACTGCTGTTACTGGTGTAACTTTAGACCAAACAGAGTTAAATTTAAAAGTTGGCCAAACAGCAACCTTAACACCGACAATTACACCAGATAACGCCTCAAACAAAAAATATCAGTTCCGTTCAGAAAGTGAGGCTATTGGAACTGTAACACCAATTCAAGGGAAGGTTACTGCTGTAGGAGAAGGGACAACGGAAATCGTAGTCACAACAGAAGATGGTAACTTTACCGCAAAATGTACATTAAATGTAACAACAGCAGATTAAAAATAACAGTTTAGGACGACCTTGTCGTCCTATTTTATATGGAGGAATTAAAATGGCAAGTAAATTTCAACAAAAAATTAAATTAATGATTAAAGATGGAAGCAAATATACTACAAAACAATTCACGTCGGCAGAATTTTTACCAGGTTCAGTCATGGATACAGGTACGGATTTACAAATCAGGTTAGAAGAAGCAACAAAAACAAATGATATGGAAGCAATTCGTCCTATTTTAAGAGAATGCTATGACTTTATTGCTGACGTTATTTTTGAAAAACAGTTTACTGGACAAGAATATATTGACGGTATGGATGCTCGTGAATTATTGAAAATTACAGCTCAATTGTTAGGTTCTGTTACTTCTGGTTATGATGCAATTTATTCTGAACAGAAAAAAAAGTAACGGAACTTTTATATCATCCTCATTTTAAGTACACGCCACAATATCGAGAAGCAGAACTAAAAAGTTCGCTTCTTGAGAATGGGTGGACTTTAAATGAGATCGAAAACACAGATTTAAACGAGCTTTTGAAAATTTATGCATTTAAAGATGCTGTAGAAGAATTTGAAAATATCAAATATCTTGATGAAAATACTATGTTCTAAGAGGGAGGGGGTACTTTTTGAACAATGAAGACTTAGTATTAAAAATGATACTGGATGAATCTGGCTTTTCACAAGGATTAAATTCAGCAGTAAAAAAGTTACAAGGCTTTGATGTTGAAGTTGATAGAACAGGACAAAAAGGCGGCCGATCTCTTGGGAGCATATGGACGTCGTTTGCTGGTAACTTTTTAGCCAGCGGAGCTACTAAAATCATCTCAAAAGGAATTGGGCTGATTACCAGTAATATTGACGGAGCTATCAATCGTGTAGATACGTTAAACAACGCAAATCGCGTATTTGAAAATATGGGCTTTTCAGCTGGCGAAACATCAAAAACAATGGATAGCTTAAAGAAAAGTATCCAAGGGTTGCCTACACCTTTAGACAGTGCAATTAAAGGTGTTCAATTAATTGCTTCGTCTACAAACGACTTAGGGAAGTCAGAACAAATTTTTGCAGCTTTAAATAATGGAATTCTCGGTTTTGGTGGTTCTGCTGAAATGGTAGACAATGCTATTATCCAGCTGTCCCAATCGTTCTCAAATGGTAAAGTAGATGCGCAAACTTGGAATTCAATGATTAATAGTGGTTTAGGACCAGCATTAAACGCTTTAGCAAAACAGATGGGATTAACAGCTGGTCAGATGAAAGAAGGTCTCTCCGATGGTTCAATTTCAGTTGAAGAATTCCAAGATGCTTTAATCAAATTAAATAAAGAAGGCGGTGGCGGTCTTAAATCATTAGAACAGATTGCTAAAGATTCTACCGCTGGTATTAAAACAGGTTTAGCTAACATGAAGACTGCAATCGTTCGTGGTGTGGCTAACGTTGTAACTAAAATTGACGAAGGCTTAAAAAGTGCAGGTTTTGGAAGTATTAGTGAAATCATTGCTGACAAAGGGGCAAAAATGGAAGCAGTTTTATCTAAATTTGCCGAGATGATTCCGCCAATGATTAAAACAGTCAAAGAGTTATATGATACCTTGGAACCTTTTGCGCCTGTACTTGCAGGCCTTGCTGGAAGTATCGGTACCATGATGACAATCAACAAGGTAAATAGCTTAGTCGAAGATGCAGTAAAAGGCTATAAAAATTGGCGTGCCGCTACTGAGGGAGTTACAACAGCTCAAAAAATTCTAAATACTGTTATGAAAGCAAATTGGATCGGCATCATTGTTTCTGCAATTGTTGGTCTGATTGTTTACATTGGTTATCTGTGGAAAACTAATGAAAACTTTAGAGAAGCGGTTAAAAATATTTGGAAAAATATACAAGAGTTTATCTCAAGCGCTGCAGATATTGTTGTAAAGGCTTGGGATTCCACAATGGAATTTTTCAGCAACATGTGGGATGGCACAAAAGAGGCTTTTTCGAATGCTGGTACATGGATGAAAGAAGCACCTGGAAATGCAGCCGACTGGGTTAAAAATAAGTGGAACGGTACCAAGGAATTTTTCAGTGGGCTTTGGAATTCAACAAAAGAAGGCTCAAAAAATACATGGGAAAATATTAAACAAAGTGCTGCTGACAGTGCTAAAAGTGTTGGAGAAAGTTTTAAAAATGGCTTTGATAATGTGAAAGATTGGTTTAAGGGTGTTGGAAAATCAATATCAGATGTTTTCACAACAGCATTTGATTTTGTTTGGAAATATATTGGTCCATATGTAACAGGAATCAAAAATGCGTTTAAAATGGTTGTTAACGCTATGAAAGCGAACATTGAAAATGTCAAAATGATCGCTGAAAATGTCGTCACCATTCTAAAAAATGTTCTATTAGCTCCAATTCTTTTCATTACATCAATGATCACAGGTGGATGGGAAGAGGCAAAAGAAAACATGATTGCCGTTTGGGATAATATTGCTGAAGCTGCTCAGACTATTTGGTTCGGGATTAAAAATATCTTTTATAACACTGTTACAGCTATTTCCTATTCAGTCACTTCTATTTTCAATGGATTGATGTTGACAATTAAAAAGATTTGGATTGATGTGAAGTTATTTTTCACCTTACTCTGGATTGACATTAAATATGGAGCGATCAACGTTTGGATTGAAATTAAATATTCTATCATCGAAACGTGGATAAATATTAAATTTGAAGCAATTAGAATATGGGAAAGTTTGAAAACTTGGTTCTTTGAAACAGTAGAAAACATTAAAAATGGTGTAATTGATGGTTGGAATAACTTAAAACAAGGCACAGTTGATACATTTAACGCAACTGTTCAATGGTCAAAAGATACCTGGAATAATTTTAAACAGTGGATTGTTGATCTTGTGACAGGTATAAAAGACGGCATCATTAACGGTTTGGAAAACTTAAAACAGGGAACAGTTAATATTTTCAACAATTTGGTACAAGGTGCTAAAAATGCGTGGAATAATCTTAAAAGAAGCGTTAGTGATACAGTTGAAAATGTGAAGCAAACCTTTAATGATATGCGCCATATCGATTTATTTGAAATTGGTAAAAATATTATCCAAGGATTAGTTAACGGTATTGGTTCAATGATTGGTGCTGTGAATAAAAAAATTAAAGAAGTTGCTGGTAATATTAAAGAAAAAATCAAAGGTGCTTTAGGCATTCATTCACCTTCAAGATGGATGCGGGATATGATTGGTAAAAATATTGTATTAGGTGTTGTAGCTGGTATTGACCAAGAAAAAGGAACGCTTGACAAATCAGTGAAAAAAATGACCGATTTACCAACAGAGTTACCAAATTTTTCTACTACTGGCAGATATATCAACCAACAAGGAGCTCAAACAGAAAGCTTAGCTAAAAATAAAGGTAATGCTACGACTAATATTGGCGGTGATACTTTCAATATCAATATACAAGCTATGGGAAAATTAAATGAAAAACAATTAATGGATATGGCTAAAGACCTCGTTAAGTATATTCAAATTGTTAAAAATAGAGATAGTGATGCAACGGGGGGTGCTTTTGGTGGAATTTAAAAGAGGACAGTTTTTTCTTAATGGAAAACATAGTTCTGAATTCAATGTATTTATGAGAGAAAGACCTGAACGACTTTCTGCAGGACGTGTGGTAGAGCTTAGGGAGCGAATGGGTAATGATTCAATAGCCGTTGATTTTGCATATTATAAAAATGTAGAACGTACCATTACATGCTATGCGAAAGCAAATACTTTACAAGAAGTTTCTTTTTTAGAAGATGAAATTTCCTTTTGGCTCGATATGGGAAACTATTCTGATTTTATTGTCTATTTTGATGAGCATTATATTTATCAGGCGATTGTAACGAGTCCACCAAAATTTACAGGAACAAGAAAAAGCGGGGTTTTAATTCCTTTTGAATTTACTGTAAGTATCCGACCTTTTAAGAAAAATCGTATTGGCCAATATTGGATAAGTAATCCTAATCAGTTAATCAATACAGAAAAATATCCTTCAGAACCCATTATTCAGATTTTGGGGTCTGGGGATATTTCTTTTTTTATCAATAATCAATCATATTCATTAAAAGCAATTAACGGTGACATCATTATAGATTCAGAAAAACAAGAAGCTTATAGAAAATCAGGCGGAGCATTTGAAATCTTGGATCATAAAACACTTTTTAAAGATTATCCGATTTTAAAATGTGGAGAGAATAATTTTCGCTGGACTGGTAAAGTAACAGAGTTTAAGGTTCAGCCGAATTGGAGGCGAAAGGTTTGATTCCAGTTATTTTTAAACCTGGAGAAAAAGATTTTTCAACAAATGGATTAGGACGTCTTGTTGATGCGACACGTTGCGAAATCACTGAAGAAGCAAACGGAAAATATGAACTAGAAATGGACTATCCAGCGATTAGCAGATTTAGTGATTATTTCGAAAATGGCTATCAAATTAAAGCAAAGCCAAATGACTTAGAAGAATACCACATTTTTGAGATCAAACAAACGTTTAAAGATACTTTTACTAATAGCATTGTTATTTATGCCCAATCTCGTACTTATAAGCTAGGAAACAGACAAGTGAGGCTAGTAACAGTTGATAATCGTAATGGTGCAGAAGCAATGAAATTAATCGAACAGAACATGGACGAACCTTGTGATATCAAACTATATTCTGATATAAATACAGCTTCTAGCACTACATTTGAAGCTAGAAATGTATTGAATTGTATTGCAGGGGAACAAGGTTCTCTACTTCAATACTGGGGCGGAGAAATAAAACGAGAGCCTTTTAAATTATCTTTGCTAAGGCGTAGAGGACGAGATAACGTTGGAACTGTTCGTTATGGTAAAGATTTAAAAGGATTAACCATTAAATTTGATTGGCAATCAATTGTTACTAAAGTTTTGCCATTTGCAGAGCTTCAAAGTGGAGCAGACGGAACTTCTCAACGGATTTATGGAAATGCAGTTAAAAGCGAATATATCAGTAAGTATCCTGATGTTTACGCTCAATACATTCAGTTTACTGAAGATCAAGGAGTAAAAGATATAGCTAGCTTAAATAAAGTGGCAAGTAAATACTTCACTACATTATATCCAGGAAGTGATAAGCCTAAAGTTTCTATTGAATTAGAAATTGAGAAACTTACAGATTCAGAAGAAGCAAAAGAATTTGCTAAGATGCGTAACTATAATTTATTCGATACATTCACTGTATACCACAAGCTTTATGATATTGACATTCAAACGAAAGTTACAGGAATTGTCTATGATGCTTTAGCAGAAAAAACAATAAAAATCACTGCGGGAGATATCCAAGTTGCTTTTTATAAACAGCAAAGCCAAGACTTTCAAGAAGCTATAAAAACATTGACAAAAAAAGAGTATATGAGTGATTTTGTAGATTATATTACTAATTTGATTAACGGTGTTGAAGGTGGAAGTATACTTCAATATCCTAAAAATCGACCTAATACCCATTATTACTTAGATACGGAATCCACGGATACTGCAAAAGATGTGATTGCAATTAATAACAAAGGAATTGGATTCTCAAGAACTGGTTGGAAAGGTCCATTTAAAAATGCGTGGGGAATTAATGGAGTATTGAATGCGGACTTTATAGGAGCTGGCAAAATAAAATCTAATATTTTTGAAACATCATTTAATAGCTGTGGAGATATTTTACGTATGGTAAACGGTACTTTACAAGCTTGGAATAATAAGAAAAAAATCATGGAATTAACTAAAAAAGGGATGGAGTTTTGGAATGGTAATAGTCACGTTGGCACGATGGGAACAAAGGGAAATCCTTTTCCAGGATTAGCAGATAAAAATGGAAATCCTGTAGTTTCTGATGGGAATTCATTACTATTAGTCGCAGATAATCCCCAAAAAATTATTGGTTTGTCTAACCAATCAGGAACAGGACATTTAATTACTGGTCCTACACAGTTTTTTGTTGGAAATAATTTTAACTTTTTTGGTCCGAATGGAAGTAAAGCAATTCTGACAGTTGATCGATTGATTGTGGGCGGTAAAGAAGTTATCCCTGGTCAAAATGGTGGTGGTGGTTCTGGAGCTGGTACAGGTGGTTATCCATCAGAAGTTACAAGCGATGCAGATAAATTTGCTTGGGACTTATGGAGTTACCTATTAGCTAACGGATACAGCAAAGCAGCTGCTGCAGGTATCCTCGGAAATGTACAAGGAGAAGTTGGTCCAAGTATGAACCCAGATACCGAACAAATAGGCGGTCCAGCTTACGGATGGGTTCAATGGGACGGTTCAGCATATCCATTGGTAGGCGCACCAACTTGGAATGGCCGAGAATATGTACAACGCTTAATCGCAGCTGCAGGTATCAAACAAGACTATAGGACGTCATTAGCCCAAGCTCAATTAATTAATTGGTGTATGTTCAATGGGCAATGGTTAGGACAAGTAAGTCCATTAACAGTTGATGAATTTAAAGTTGTCAGCTCGCCTAAAACAGCTGCTTATGCGTTTGAATTAAACTTTGAACGTCCAGCTGCAGCACATCCAGAAAGACAAACCTATGCACAAGTATGGTATGACAAATTCAAAGATTTGAAAGCTTCTACTGCAACAGGAAAAGCTGGCATAGAACATTTGGAGACCTTAATGGGCAAATGGCTTGGTAATGGGCAATGTTATGCCGTTCCAGCCGAATATTCTGGTTTTATGGGCGGCTGTGGTTTAGGTGCAGGAACAATTTATGGCTTTTCACATGTAATTGGTGATACATCATCTGCTGCAGATATTGGTGAAGCATATGATTGGAATGCGGTAGGTTGGCGAGTAATCCAAAATCCAACGTATCAAGATTTAGTAGTAGGAGCAATCGTCAATATTAGACGAGGTGGCCAATGGGGAACAGGTTGGACAGTAGACCCAACATATGGTCACACGGGCGTGATTTACGGCTTAAATAACGGACGTATCCAAACCATAGAACAGAACGCCGAGCAAGGGCAAATTGTCGCAAAATATGACCGATTATATTTTGCTAATTCTATTCAATCGATTGTTATTCCACCAAAATAACGAAAGGAGGATTTTTCAATGGTTAAATGGCAAGCAACGCTAAGTACAACTGAACCTTACAATTACATTGGGATTCAGAATGTACGACAAGGAAATCGAAACACAGAAGTCTTAGAAGCCATACTAGTTGAAAATGCTTTGCCACTTGATTTAACAGGTTGCGAAGTTTTTTTTGAATCGGTTATTGATGATAAATATCCGATTCAACGTTCAGCAAAAATTGTGAATGCCAAAAAAGGGATTATTCAGTATACCTTTGATGAATATTCTATGCAGTCGTTACACAGACAAGAAGCATATTTCAGTATTCATAAAGGTGATAACATGATTGGTGCAACGCAAAACTTTTCTTACTTTGTAGTGAATGCTGCTTCGAAAACAGAAGGTGAAATGGGTTCTTATTGGCAGTCCATTGAAGATTTAATCGCGGACATGAACGCTTTTATCAACGAAAATAAGGGTGATTTTACTGATTGGATGAATGCTAGAAAAGAAGAGTTCGAAGCGTGGCGAGATGCGCAAAAAACAGATTTCACTTCATGGTTCGAATCAATCAAAGATATTTTAAAAACGATTGATCCTGGCGGTACGATGTTAGCCGAGCTAATGGATGCACGTGTAGATATTCAAGGAGTGCGCCATAATTCAATTTCTGAACGTTTATTGGCAGATATGGAATATTTGTATCAGAAATTAGAGAAACGCTTATATACGTTAGAATATGGCGAAATAAGTGACTTGATTATTTTACAAGATGATGCTTTTTCACTGAATCATGAAACAGAAATTGTTGGAACAGTTGATTATCCTGCGATCTATGGGGCATTGGTTATCGCAACAGTTGATGATACAAAACAGAACGCTTATGTGTTTGAAAAAGTGGGTGAAATAAGTGGTTAAAGCAAAACGAATGATGGAAACCGATGAAAATGGCGTGGAACGTCAGTTTTATCCTATTACACATGCATCCGCTGTTCGAGGATTAGAAAAAATTATTGCGGGTCAATCAAAAGTATTATCTGTTAATGGATATACTGGGGCAGTAATTATCACTAAAGCAGATCTAGGCTTAGAAAATGCACTGACAGAACTTCCTTATGCGACAGAAGAAACAGACGGTATTATCACTGCTGAAATGTTTCAACGGTTGTCAAATGGCGAGGGAGGCGTGTACATTCTTCCAATCGCTACCGCAGATGAACTGGGCGGAATAAAGGTTGGCCAACTGTTAGAAATTACAGAAGACGGAACGTTGTCTGCGGTAAAACAAACCGATCAAAATTTCACCACTGAACTAAAATCGAAACTGGAAGAACTGAAAAATTATACTGCTGGAGCGAATATTTCTATTTCAGAAGATGGTGTGATTTCAGCAACTGGTGGCGGCGATGGCGGCGGAGTGAATCAACAATATGTCGACCAAAAAGTTCAAGAAGCCATTGACAGAATACCTGATATTACGTTTGAGAGAGTAGGGGAAGTTGAATGACAGATATTGTTAAAGTAAAACAAGGAGGAACACAGGTATTTCCTCAAACACATTGGAATGCCGTAGAAGGGAAACCAGAAGTATTGAAAGGTGAAAAGGGAGACCCAGGTCCACAAGGTCCAAAAGGAGATAAAGGAGACGTTGGTCCGCAAGGTCCAGCAGGGCAAAACGCAACAACGACAGACGTTGCAACCTCAATAAAAAATGGCTTGATGTCTAAAGAAGATAAAACAAAACTAGATGGATTGCCAGCAATTACGTTTGAAAAGGTAGGGGAAGTGTAATGACAACAGATATTGTTCAATTAAAAGAAAAAGGAAAACCAGTCTATCTTAAAACACACGCTGCAGCTATTGACGGAGTAGCAGGATTACTCGTTAGAGCAGACGGTAGTGATGAGACTGTGCGCGGAATTAAAAATTTTCAAGATGGGATAAAAGTAGGAAATAAATCATTAGATGCAAGTTTAATGGATCGACTATTAAATGTAGGTAAAAAAATTTGGTCAGGAGCATGGTATATGGGGGAAAATCAATCAATTAATCCGAGTTTACCATTGGATCAATGTCTTTCTGGCTGGTTATTTTTATATCAACCCTATAACACAAGTACAAGCCTAGGAGACAATTGGGATTTGAACTATGTATTTGTTCCAAAAACGCATATAGTGGAATTTGGGGGTCGTGCGGTTGTTCATCATTTAGAAACATTGAATGGATCAAAGTACAACAAATATATTTATATAAGCAATACACAAATTTTGGGACATAAAAATAACAATACTGCTTCAAAAGCTTTTGTATTAACACGAGTATATGCAATTTAAGAAAGGAGAAAGTTAACTGTGAAAATTTGGATTGAAAATAAGATTGGCTATTTGGAAGGTTATTCTACAATGGAACAGCCTAACACAATTGAACTTGAAGTGAAAAAAGAACCTTTTGATTTTATGAATTGGCGTTATGACGGCGCACAATTGATTCATGATCCTGACAATGTGCCAGAACCAGAACCAGAGCCAACGCCACCTACGGAATTGGAACTTTTACAAAAGCAAAATGCGGAATTAATGAAGCAAGTTTCTCAGCAGAATCAAATGATTCAACAAACACAAAGAATGACTGGCGAATTGATGAAACAAGTCGCTGAACTTACGAAAGGAGCGGAATAAGATGAAAACAAACGCTTTTCCAGGTTTCGGTAATATTAAACAGTTGTATGATTGGAATTGTTATACAAAACAAGATTTAGTAGATTACGTGAATATGAATTGCTTAACAAAAGAAGAATATACAAAAATTTGTGGGGAACCGTTTAGCGAAAACTAAGCGGTTCTTATTATTGGAGGAATTGTTTTGTCAAATGAAATTGTTGTCGCTGTGATAGGATTAGTAGGCAGTACAATTGGCGCGTTTATTGGAGTTGTAGCTAGTGCCAATTTGACAGCTTACAGAATTGAACAGCTAGAAAAGAAAGTAGAAAAACATAATGGGGTAATTGAAAGAACCTTTAAATTAGAAGGTCGAATGCAAGAAGCGGAACATGACATAATAGAATTGAAAGGAGCAAAAAAATGATTCTACCAGATAAGTACTACAAAATTATCAAATGGGGCGTGCTAACAGTGCTACCTGCAAGTTCTGTTTTGGTTGCCACGCTAGGTAAAGCTTATGGATGGCAGCAAACAGATATGGCTGTTTTAACTATTAATGCCATAGCAACTTTTTTAGGAGTAGTAACAGGTGTGTCAGCATATAATTTAAAAGACAAGGAGAAATAAAAATGAAAAAGAAAATTTTAGTAGGAGCGCTTGTCGCTCTATTTTTTATGCCTTTAAATGTATTTGCTGCAAAAGGAGACCAAGGCGTTGATTGGGCGATTTATCAAGGCGAACAGGGTCGTTTTGGTTATGCACATGATAAATTCGCTATTGCCCAGATTGGTGGCTACAATGCTAGCGGTATTTATGAACAATACACATATAAAACGCAAGTGGCAAGTGCTATTGCCCAAGGTAAACGTGCGCATACCTATATTTGGTATGACACTTGGGGAAACATGGACATTGCGAAAAAAACAATGGATTACTTTTTGCCACGTATTCAAACGCCTAAAAATTCCATCGTTGCATTAGATTTTGAACATGGAGCGTTGGCTAGTGTTCCAGATGGATATGGAGGATATGTAAGTTCAGATGCCGAAAAAGCAGCAAATACAGAGACAATTTTGTACGGTATGCGCAGAATCAAACAGGCTGGCTATACTCCAATGTATTACAGCTATAAGCCATTTACACTAAATCATGTAAACTATCAACAAATCATCAAAGAGTTTCCTAATTCTTTATGGATTGCTGCGTATCCTATCGATGGTGTGTCACCATATCCATTGTATGCTTATTTCCCAAGCATGGATGGTATTGGTATTTGGCAATTCACATCCGCTTATATTGCAGGTGGTTTAGATGGTAATGTAGATTTAACAGGAATTACGGATAGTGGTTATACAGATACCAATAAACCAGAAACTGAAACTCCAGCAATTGATGCAGGGGAAGAAGTAGAAAATACGCCAAGTTCCGATGTTAAAGTGGGCGACACTGTTAAAGTGAAATTTAGTGTTGATGCTTGGGCAACTGGCGAAGCTATTCCGCAATGGGTAAAAGGAAACAGCTATAAAGTACAAGAAGTAACTGAGAGCAGAGTATTGCTTGAAGGTATCTTGTCATGGATCAGCAAAGGCGATATTGAATTATTGCCAGATGCGGCAACTGTTCCTGATAAACAACCAGAAGCGACTCATGTGGTAAAATATGGCGAAACATTATCAAGTATTGCTTATCAATATGGAACAGACTATCAAACGTTGGCGGCATTAAATGGATTGGCTAATCCAAATCTTATTTATCCTGGTCAAGTTTTGAAAGTCAATGGATCGGCAACAAGTAATGTCTACACGGTTAAATACGGCGATAATTTATCTAGTATTGCAGCCAAACTCGGCACTACTTATCAAGCTTTAGCTGCATTAAACGGATTAGCAAATCCAAATCTTATTTATCCTGGTCAAACATTGAATTATTAATAGCTTTAATATAAAATAAGGATACACTTATTTAAATTTCTCTCGAGTCGCCGTCCCCAAGGCGGCTCTTTTCAGGACCATTAGCTCAGTTGGTTAGAGCAAACGGCTAATGACCATTCGGTTGATGGTTCGAATTTATCATAGTAGTTAAATCTTGTGTATATAGAAAACACCTACTGAAGACGCACAATACTTCCCCAAGTTGTGTATGTTTAGTAGGTGTTTATTTATAATTGTATATTCGAATTATAAATAAAATACAATTGTTTTGTAAAATGAAAACTTGAAATAAAAAAAAGAAAGCGGTAAAATATCTTCACCAAACAATTTTATTTTTCATTTTATTACTACCTCTTGCCGCCTTTCCCCAATGAGGCGGCATCTTTTTACATAAAAATTATTGAACTCAAAAAACAGATATTGTAAAACGTTTGTACATATTTAAACTCTTATTTTTTCACGCAGACCGCTTTTTCTAGATAAGTTGGTCGTTTTTTGAAAATAAAAAAGTAGTCAAAATAAATTGACTACTTTTTTTATTTTAGTTTGTAAGGTTGATACGTAATATTGAGGATTGAGTATACGTTCCGTATAAATTTAGTTTGTAACCCTCGTCTTTAACAATATACTACATGAGAAATTTGAAATTGTCTAGTAAAAAGTGATAAAATAATTTTAAAAATATTTTAAAATAAGGATGTGATTATTATGGGCTATAATAAAATGGCAGATATCCCACCTCTAAAAGCTTTTGCAGCGTTGGGGAATTTTGACAACAAATTAATCTTTTTAGCCGAGCAACTAGCAGAAAAAGAAGATTGGTATTATGAAAATCCAAATTCTAAAGATAAACAGAAAAAATATGGGGTTTTGTTTCAATACATTCATCATACTTTTTCAAAATCTTTTGATGAAGATAGGTTGTTGATTAAAGAAAATGAATGTATTATGAATACAGGCTTATTGACTGTTAATGGTGAAGAAATTTTCATGTTGTTTACAAAGAACAAAAGGACTGGTGAACAACCGTGGTTTTTTGAAAGTTTTTATAGAAGTTCAGACCATAAAATACCAGAGAGCATGAGAGGAGATTTACCATCTCACATTGACTACTTTGAAGACAACCCAGAGGATATGTATTTTGATACTAAATTAACAATTTTATATAATATGGATCACATAGTAAGAGATAATTATGATAGATTACCAGTAAGTCTTCAACAATTAGATCATTCATTGATAGTCACTATACTAAATGCTTCAACAGAACAAATGAAACAAAGAATACTAAGAAATAATAGACTTGTTGTTCCTCAATATTACAATAAAAAAATAATGTACTTAGCTCCTTTGAAATTTGGTAATGAAACGCTTCCTTTAGCAATTGAAAAACATCAACATTCATATAGAATTAATACGATACTTACGCCAGGAATGGCATATTGTAATGCAAGATTAATAATGAAGCCAGAGAGCAACTGGTTAAATAATCATTGATATTAAATAGGGCTAAGATAGACTTACTAGTTTTATTACATTTATTTTTTTTACAAAATACTTAGCTCAGCTGGTTAGAGCAAACGGCTCATAACCGTTCGGTCACAGGTTCGAGTCCTGTATGGTCCATAATTAAAGACTTACTTCTCGTTTGAGAGGTAAGCCTTTTTTTGTTTCATTAATTAAATTTTCTAACTGATAAGGGATATTACTACGCCCATATTTTATATAGTCTTTATTTTTTTGCCAATGATCATGTTGCAGACTTTTGCTTGTTAGCTCAGATACTTTTTGCTTTAACTGAAAATCAATAACAGTGTTTAGTTTGGAAAATTCAGCTATTTCTTCTTTAGGCTCAAAAATTTTCGCTCCACCATAAACGCTGTATTTTTCGTAAATAGTTTTAACTACAGGACCATATCGCCAAACAAAAAAATTGGAATCATACTGTTTGCTTAACCATGATTCATCTATAATTTCTTGTTTTAATCCATCGATTAACGTGAAGTAAAGTACTTTTTGAAGTTGTAAATTAGTAATTCCTAATTTTGTATTTTGTGCACGAGCAATTATGTGGTTTGCTAAATCATTCATTGCCATTTTTTTATCCTCCGCTTAGCCATTTTACAAAAATTTAGCTAATTAAATTTTTGTGGTGTATTTTCCGCACACACATTTTCACCACAACTAGTTGCCTTTTTTGATTATACCTACCATAAACAGCAAGCTCTGTGCCATCAGGTAACATGAGTAATTCATCCGCCAATTCTTTTTTAGAAATAATGCAGTTGATAGTCTCTTTTTGAGTCTGCAAAGAAAAGCGAACTAACATTTCTGGATAAGTAGTTAATACCTTAATTTTATGAATTGTTCCTACATAATTTGGTTTCATAGAAATCAACTCCTTGATAGTAGTTAACTATATTATATTAAGATTATTTTTATTCGTCTAGGTATGAAATGACCATACTTTGACCATACTCTTTAAGAAAATATAAAAACTATCAGAAGATAGAATTTAATACAAACGCCTATTTTATAAGTGTTGAAGAAAGTTAGAAGTTATTAGAAAAAATAAATCTTAAAGTATCAGTTTATCCAGTAGCTAACTAATATGATTAAAAAGCTGAATCTGCGGATTCAGCTTTTTTTGTCTTGTTAAAGGGTTAGACGGAAATAGAGGAAGATCTTAAAATAAAAAAAATCTCACATTGGGTTTAACTGCTTGTCTGACAAGGTTAATTGATGATATATTTAATGTAGTAACAAGCATGTTATAAAATAATTGAGTCAAAAGAAAGAAGGGTATTATGCAGAAGAATTTTAGTGTAGTAAAGAAGTACGTGAATTTGATTTTGGATATTGTATTAGGGATTTTAGGAGTTTTCTTATTAGTATTTATGGCTAGTTATTTAGTTGACCTCGCTACATATCTCATGAAGCCAATGACGCCGGATAATTTTTCAGTTATCATGCAAGAAATTATTTCATTCTTTATGTTATTTGAGTTTATTATGATGATTCTTCGCTATATTCAAGAAGGACACCATATTCCGATTCGTTATTTGATTTTAATTTGTTTAACCGCAATTTTACGTCAATTAATGGTTGCACATGGCGATGGCTTGCAGACTTTATTGTTATCTTTATCAATTCTTTTACTAGTGGTTGTGCTATTTATTCTCGGGTTAAATGGCAGCAAATTTTATACGCTAGGAAAAGCGAAAGTAGAAGAAGATCACGAGCAAGATTTTCATCATTAATCGAACATAATCAAAGACCGTCCAACGTGAGAATTTTTCTCTAACGTGGGGCGGTCTTTTTAATGCATAGTTAAATAGTTAACTCAATCAGTTCAATTGTTGGTAAGACACCAAAGCGTGCGCTGATTTTAGTGGTTCCGATTCCTGGGTGAACAATTAGCGGCGTTTCATCTTCTAAATGATAAAGCCCATGTGTATATTTTTTAGCAAGCTGATTTTTGTAAGTGAAAAAAGGCAAGCGAATCTGTCCGCCGTGACTATGTCCTGCTAAAATGAGGTCAATGTTTTTGTTGACTGCTGAGTCTGCGACATCTGGCTCATGGGTTAGTAGCAGAGTGGGCGTTCCAGTAGGGCGGTTGACTAAAGCTGCAGCTAAGTCGGTTTGTCCATATAACGAATCTTCTAAACCAGCGACGTACAAGGAGATGCGGTGTGAGACAGGCAGTAATTTGCCCGTGTTTTTTAGTACGGTAAAGTCGGCAGCTTCTAAGATTGTTTCGTAAAAATTGGTATCTAACCCGCTATACTCGTGGTTGCCATAAATAGCGAATTTGCCATATGGGGCGTTAATTTTACGGAAAAGTTGACTCACTTCATCCTGAATTTCGATACCAAAACGGGCATAATCATCAAATAAGTCTCCTGTAAAAACGACTATGTCTGGTTGTAATGTATTTGTTTTTTCAACAATCTGTTTTAAGGCCTTCACAGAATAATTCTTTTTTAAATGAATATCAGAGAGTTGAACAATCCGTAAGGTTTTCCCTGATTCTGTTACTTTAATTTGATTTTTGTGTATGACTAAGCAGTTAGGTTCAATAAAAAAACTATAGCTTAAAATGCCGATAATAATGAAAAATAGTGCCAGAAATAAATAAACGTTCATAATTTCCTCCTTGAAGTCGCTAAATTAGTTTACTACAAAAGTGTTAAGCAAAAAATAAGGAAAGGTAAAATTTTCAGTAAACTTTCTCGATGAAGTTTTTTGGTGATTCATGCTTTTCTGAAGTAAATTTGCTATAATGAAAAATGAGAAAAAAGAAAGAAGGTCGAACCAATGATGGCAAGAGTCGAAAAGTTACGGGAGTTAATGAAAGAAAATAATTTACAAGGATTTTTAGTGACAAGTCCGTATAATTTACGTTATTTAACCAATTTTACTGGGACAACAGGCTTGGCAATGATTACATTAGATAAAGCTTTTTTTGTAACGGATTTTCGTTATACGGAACAAGCTGCGGAACAAGCAACTGGTTTTACTATCGTTAAAAACACAGGACATATTTTTGACGAAGTAGCAGATTTAGCTGAACGTTTGCAATTAGATAATTTAGCTTTTGAAGAAACGCAAGTTAGTTTCGCTGATTATAGCTTATTGGAAGAAATTTTACCATGTGAATTAGTTCCTGTAATGGGTTTGATTGAAGAATTAAGAGAAGTGAAAGATGAAGAAGAAGTAGCGATTATTGAAAAAGCGTGTGCCATCGCGGATCAAGGATTTGCCTTTGTCTTAGAGATGATTAAACCTGGAATGACAGAGATTGAAGTGGCTAATCAATTAGATTTCTTCATGCGGTCAAAAGGAGCCAGTGGTGTTTCTTTTGAGACAATTGTGGCCAGCGGTCTACGTTCAGCGATGCCACATGGCGTTGCTAGCCATAAAGTCATCGAAAAAGGTGATTTAATCACTTTGGATTTCGGCTGTTATTATGAAGGCTATGTTTCTGATATGACACGGACATTTGCCATTGGTAGTATTCAGCCAAAACTAAAAGAAATTTATGATATTGTTTTAGAAGCACAATTAAAAGTGTTAGCAGAAGCTAAACCTGGGTTGACGGGCATTCAATTAGATGCGATTGCACGGGATCATATTGCTTCCTATGGCTATGGCGATGCGTTTGGTCACAGCACTGGTCATGGCATTGGGTTAGAAATTCATGAAGGACCAAATGTTTCATTCCGAGCAGATAAACAGTTTGTACCAGGGAATGTGATTACGGACGAACCTGGAATTTATTTGCCAGGAATTGGTGGCGTGCGTATTGAGGACGATTTATTAATTACTGCTGAAGGTAATCGTGTATTAACACATGCGCCAAAAGAATTAATCATTTTATAAAGGTTGGGAGAACATGGATATCCAAGAGTATCAGCGGTTTATTAGCGCGTTTTATAAAAAACGTAACTGGTATCAATATGACCCGTTTATTCGTTCCAACTTTTTAACAGAAGAAGTCGGCGAAGTGTGTCGAGCCATTCGGACAATTGAAATTGGCCGCGATCGACCGGATGAAACAGTTTTGGCGGATGAAGAGAATCTGGAAAACTTAACGGAAGAGTTAGGCGATGTGTTGGATAATTTATTTATTTTAGCCGATAAATATGACATCTCTTTAGAAATGATTATGCAAAAGCATCGGACGAAACTAATGGAACGTTATCCTGAAGAATAAAGACGTAAAAATAAGAAAGCCAAAATTACTTGGTCTTTCTTATTTTTACGTCTAAAGGCTTGAATTAGAAATTTATGACAAGAAATTATCTGTTCTTTTAGTTAGAACTTAGCTTTTCTGGTAGCGAAATAGGCTAATTAATGATAAACTAAGAACGAGTATTGATAAGCAAAATTTGGACGTTCTTTCACAACTAACTGAAGAAACCAGTGTTGTTTTAATTTTTAAGAATCATCCGTTGCTTAAAAGAGAATCCTTAAGAGACTTAGTGATTCATCAAATAAATCGTTTATTTAACGATTTTGTGCGTAATAGATAAGGAGGACAACCAAATGTCAGAAGAAAAAAATCTTGTAATCAATGCAAACGATTCTTTAGGAGAAATCGTGATCGCTCCTGAAGTCATTGAAGTAATTATCGGAATCGCTGCTTCAAAAGTAGAGGGCGTTTATGGGATGCGCGGCACGTTTGCCAATAATGTGAATGAATTATTAGGCCGTGCAGCACACGGCAAAGGTGTATATTTACGAACAGAAGAAGAAGGCTTAAAAGTCGATATCTATTGTTACTTGAACTACGGTGTTTCTGTACCAAAAGTTGCATTAGAAATGCAAGACCGTGTGAAACAACAAGTCTTATTTATGACAGATATTGATTTAGTTGAAGTGAATATTCATGTTGTAGCGGTAGTACCTGAAAAAATCCCTCAACCAGACTTAAATGAATTATTCCCAGAAGATGAAGATGGAGAAGAGAATGAGTAAAACAGAATTAACCCGTCACGAGATTCGTGAAAAAGCGCTCCAAGCCCTTTTTCCTTTAGATTTTAATGCTGATTTAACCAAACAAGATGCCATTGATTATGCATTGGCTTATGATAATCGGGAAATCGTCAGTGAAGATGGCGAAGACCTAGTCCCTACGTATTTAGATTTACTTGTCGGCGGTGTGTGTAGCCGCAAAGCAGAACTAGACGAAGTGATTACGAACCATTTAGGTAATAACTGGTCTATGCAACGCTTAGCAAAAATAGATATTGTTATTTTACGTTTAGCTATTTTTGAAATGCTATACGTTTCAGATGTGCCAAACATTGTGGCATTAAATGAAGCCGTTGAGTTAAGTAAAAAATACAGCGACGACCGTTCACGTAAATTTGTTAATGGTGTGTTATCAAATGTAATGAAAGAAATTGATTCAGAGGCGTAAGCTCTGAATCTTTTTTTACTATCTAACTGGTGTTAAGATACTGGGTTATATGCTAAAATAAATACTATTAAAGAAGTAAAGAAACAATAGAGGGAGCGAAGGAATGAGTACAGTAATTAACGGTCGTGAATTAGCAGATCAAATGCAAGCAGAGATTCAAAAAGATGTAGAAAAGATGACACAACAAGGCATCCAACCAGGATTAGTTGTTTTATTAGTTGGGGAAAATCCTGCCAGCCAAACGTATGTGAGAAATAAAGAACGTGCAGCAGCCAAAATTGGCATTCTGTCAAAGGTCGAAAAACTACCAGAAACTATTTCAGAAGAAGAATTATTGGCTGAGATTGACAAATATAATCAAGATTCACGCTTTCATGGCATTCTTGTACAACTACCTTTGCCAAAACATATTGATGAAGAAAAGATTTTATTAGCGATTGATCCCAAAAAAGATGTAGATGGGTTCCATCCAATGAATTTAGGCCGTTTGTTTGTAGGCAAACCTGAAATGATTCCTTGCACGCCGTATGGAATTATGAAGATGTTTGAAGCTTATGATATTGATTTAACAGGTAAACGTGCGGTGGTTATTGGTCGAAGTAATATTGTTGGCAAGCCAATGGCACAATTATTGTTAATGAAAAATGCGACCGTGACGATTGCCCATTCTAAAACTGAACATTTAGCAGAAGTTGCAAAAGAAGCGGATATTTTAGTTGTAGCAATTGAACGCGGGCATTTTGTCACCAAAGAGTTCGTGAAACCAGGTGCGGTAGTGATTGATGTGGGTATGAATCGCAATCAAGAAGGAAAACTGATTGGTGATGTAGCATTCGATGAAGTTTCTGAAATTGCAAGCTATATCACACCAGTTCCCAAAGGTGTTGGCCCAATGACGATTACCATGTTAATGTATCAAACAGTCGAGGCAGCAAAAAAACAAAAGTAAGGTGAAAAAATGACGCAACAGTATTTAACAGTAACAGCCTTAACGAAGTATTTAAAACGTAAATTTGATGCAGACCCTTACTTAGGACGTGTCTATTTAACAGGTGAAATTTCGAACTTTCGCTTCCGAGCGAACGCGCATCAGTACTTCAGTTTAAAAGATGATCATGCGAAGATTTCTGCAATTATGTTTAAATCAGCCTTTCAAAAATTGAAGTTTCAACCAAAAGAAGGCATGAAAGTCATGGTGGTGGGGCGGATTTCGCTTTATGAAAACAGCGGCTCCTATCAAATTTATATTGAACATATGGAACCAGATGGTGTAGGTGCACTTTATCAAGCATTGGCAGAATTAAGAGAAAAACTAGGAAAAGAAGGACTTTTTGAAGGGCCTAAACAACAGTTGCCTCGTTATCCCAAACGAATCGCTGTGGTTACAAGTCCTAGTGGTGCTGTTATTCGGGATATCATTACGACAGTCAAAAGACGGTATCCGATTGCACAACTGGTCCTTTTTCCAACCTTGGTTCAAGGCGAGCAGGCGGCGGATGACATTGTGCGGAACATTCAGCGAGCCGATGCGCAAGGCGATTTTGATACGATGATCATCGGCCGTGGCGGTGGTTCAATCGAGGATTTATGGCCATTTAATGAAGAAAAAGTGGCTCGGGCCATTCATGCTGCCACCACACCGATTATTTCATCGGTTGGTCACGAAACAGATGTGACAATTGCCGATATGGTAGCAGATGTTCGTGCAGCAACCCCAACGGCAGCAGCGGAACTAGCGGTACCAGTTTTAAATGAAGAACTATTAAGAATTAGTGAACGGCGTAGTCGTTTAGAACAAAGCTTTTTATATCTCTTGCAACAACGAACAGAACGTTTCCAACGACTACAAAACTCTTATGTGTTTAAGCAACCTGAGCGGCTTTATGAAGGTCAAACGATTAAATTAGATCGAATGACGCAACGTCTTTTCCAAGCAATGACAACAATTCATCACCAAAAACAACGTCAAGCCCAAGGAATTATCGCTCAATTGCAACAACAGACACCAAAGGGACAATTAAGAGAAAGTCAGCAACAATTGGCATTTTTACAACGAAACTTGCAAACACAAATGACACAATTGTTCCTAAACAAACAAAAGCAATTCACGTCTGCTGTTCAACAACTAGACTTACTCAGCCCACTCAAAATTATGGGTCGAGGATATAGTTATACTACAAAAGAGGACCGTGTCGTTAAAACTGTTACCGAGTTACAGCCAGCAGATCAATTAACGATTCATTATGCTGACGGTACAGTTCAAGCAAACGTCGAAACAATAACAGCGAAAAAAGAGGAGTTTTAACATGCCAGCAAAAGAAAAAACGTTTGAAGAATCATTAAATGCCTTAGAAGAAATCGTTCAGCGCTTAGAACGAGGAGATGTTCCTTTGGAAGAAGCCTTAGCTGCCTTTCAAGAGGGCATGGCATTAAGTAAACAATGTCAAGATACATTGGAAAAAGCGGAAAAAACTTTAACGAAAATGATGACAGAAAACAATGAAGAAATTGTTTTTGAAGAGAGCGAGGAAGCGTAATGACGAATTTTAGTCAACAGCATTTACCGTTGGTTGAAAAAGTCATGGTCGATTTTATCGCAGAATATACTGAAAATGAGCGTTTGAAAGAAGCAATGCTCTACTCAATACACGCAGGTGGCAAACGATTACGCCCGCTATTAGTGTTAACAACAGTGGCCGCTTTTCAAAAAGAGATGGAAACACAAGACTATCAAGTGGCTGCCTCTTTAGAGATGATTCATACGTATTCATTAATTCATGATGATTTACCAGCAATGGACGATGATGATTTACGTCGTGGCAAACCAACCAATCATAAAGTGTTTGGTGAAGCGACTGCCATTTTAGCAGGGGACGGCTTATTAACAGGTGCATTTCAGTTACTTTCTTTGAGCCAATTAGGCTTAAGTGAAAAAGTTTTACTGATGCAACAACTGGCAAAGGCAGCGGGGAATCAAGGCATGGTTGCCGGCCAAATGGGTGATATTGAAGGAGAAAAAGTCAGCTTGACTTTAGAAGAGTTAGCGGCTGTTCATGAAAAGAAAACTGGAGCGCTAATTGAATTCGCCTTAATTGCTGGGGGCGTATTAGCCAATCAAACAGAAGAAGTCATTGGTTTACTGACACAGTTTGCGCATCACTATGGCTTGGCTTTTCAAATTCGTGATGACTTATTAGATGCCACAAGTACAGAAGCAGATTTAGGTAAAAAAGTAGGCCGAGATGAAGCGTTGAATAAAAGTACGTATCCAGCTCTTCTAGGGATTGCTGGCGCGAAAGATGCGCTAACACATCAATTAGCAGAAGGTAGCGCTGTTTTAGAAAAAATCAAAGCAAATGTTCCCAACTTTTCAGAAGAACATTTAACAAACTTGTTAACTCAGTTACAATTGAGATAGAAAGAAGGCACTTATGAAAAAAGAACGCGTCGATGTCTTGGCGTTTAATCAAGGACTATTTGAAACACGAGAAAAAGCCAAACGTAGTGTGATGGCTGGTTTGGTTTACAATGATAAAAATGAACGTTTAGATAAACCAGGGGAAAAAATTTCTATGGAGACACCCTTACATACTAAGGGCCAAGTAATGCCTTATGTTTCTCGTGGGGGCTTAAAACTAGAGAAGGCACTAAATGTTTTTGCAATCAACGTTCAAGGCAAAACAATGTTAGATATTGGTTCCTCCACAGGTGGTTTTACCGATGTTGCTTTACAAAATGGGGCTCGTTTGAGTTACGCTTTAGATGTTGGCTATAACCAACTAGCATGGAAAATTCTTGATGTTCGTTTTGGCCATGAATATCTACTAAATATTCCCCAATTCTTT
>OBJO01000131.1_pt1 | contig 36791 bp, 30 predicted proteins | sample 1481741 | NCBI WGS metagenome assembly OBJO01 (sample SAMN06140803, study PRJEB22556) | human gut metagenome | host: Homo sapiens | place: China: Beijing | collected 2014 | reverse complement strand
GCTTCGCGATGGGCGGCCTTGCGCTGCTGCGGGCTCTGGTAATGAGCATCGATGACCCTGCGGTACGCCGAAACGACGGTCCGGACGTAGGTATCGCCCTTCATGCGGCCTTCGATTTTAAAGGACGTGACGCCGGCATCGAGCAAGTCGTCGATATAATCGAGGGATTTCAAATCCTTCAGGCTGAGGACATAGGCCTCGTGTTTCATGACAGGTTGACCATCGCAGAGCAGCGTATAAGGCTGACGGCAGGGCTGGGCACAGGCACCGCGGTTGCCGCTGCGGCCGCCGAGGAAACTGCTCATCAGGCACTGACCGGAATAGGCCATACACGACGCGCCGTGGATGAAGACCTCAATGGGAATGGACGACTGAGAAGCGATGAAACGGATTTCCTGGGCCGACAACTCGCGGGACAAGACGGCCTGGGTGAAGCCATTGGCCTCGAGGAAACGGACACCGTCCAAGTCGGCGACGGTCATCTGCGTACTGCCGTGGAGCGGCAGATCCGGCGCGACTTTCCGGGCCAAAGCGGCTACGGCCAGATCCTGGACGATGATGCCATCGACGCCGAATGAGTCGAGGAGCTGCAAATAGGCCGACAAAGCCTCTAATTCCGTGTCTGCCATGAGGATGTTGACCGTGACATAGACTTTTACACCAAATAAATGAGCCGTCCGGACAGCCTGTCCGATTTCAGCATCGTCGAGATTATGAGCAAATTTGCGGGCATTGAAGCCTTTCCCGCCAAAATAAACGGCATCGGCACCGGCGTCAATGGCGGTGAGTACGTTTTCTAAAGAGCCTGCCGGGGCTAATAATTCTGCCATGAAAATCCTCCTACTTTTAATAGTTTATAGCATAGAGTTTGTAGTTTGTAGAAATTGGGTTTTAAATTTTTGCCCTCACTACAAACTAAAAACTAAAAACTGCGAACTCAAAAAGCGCTATCGTCATACGGCAATTACGCTTTTACGATTTATGTGTCCCAGCCAACTGCTGATAAATACGAGTGAGCAACTCTGCCGTGACCGTATAGGGTGTCCGCTGGACGCCGCCGGTGGGCAGGGTCATGGTGACGAATTTTTCGATTTCTTCATCACTCAAGTCGACCGTATCGCCCATGAGGTCCTGCATGAGGGCCGTAAAGTCATCGAGTCCGGCCAGGCCCAGGATGGCCCAGACCTTTTCTGCCTTATCGGCCATCGTTTCTTCCATGAGCTTCATGTACGCCGGCAAGAGCAGGCCATTGGCCCGGCCATGGCTGAGCCCCTTATAATAGGTCAGCATATAGCCCATACTGTGGACCATGGTCGTCCCCGTCTGGGCAATGGTGATGCCTGCCAGGGTCGAGCCATAGAGCAGGTCTTCCCGGACGACAGGCGAAACGTCGCCTTTGAGGTCCGTCAAATGGACGCCGAGGAAACGCATGGCTTCTTCGGCCCAGACATCGCTCATGGGCGTCGACGCCGTGGACATATAGCCTTCGATGGCATGGGACAAGGCATCGATGGCCGTATCAATGGTGACGGCTTCGGGCACACTGTCCGTAAAGGCCGGGTCGGCAAAGGCATAGACCGGGAAAATGAGCGGCGTATTGATGGACTGCTTGGTCCCGGCCTTGGGATTGGTCAGGACGCTGACCTTGGTCACTTCACTGCCCGTCCCGGCCGTCGTCGGTACGGCGACGATGGGCAAGGGCTTGCGGTACGGGCCGGTAAACAACTGTTCATCATCCAAATCATTGGTGCAGACCAGGGCGATGGCCTTGGCCGCATCCATGGGCGAACCACCGCCGATACCGATGACGAAATCGACGCCCTTTTCCAAGGCCATCGCAGCGGCCTTGCGGATCGTCGCTACAGACGGATTATTTTCGACCTCATCAAAGAGGAACCAGGAAATCCCCAATTCATCCAGCTTTTCCACAACAGCAGCCTGGGACCCATTTACCTTGGCCGAATGACGCCCCGTGACCAGCAGCGCCTTCCGTCCCAGATCAGCCAGCACTTCGCCGGACTGAGCGATACAGCCCTTTCCAAAAAATACCTTCGTCGGCATATAATACGTAAACATGCAGATTCCCCCTTCACACAGCAAACAGCTTATTTCCTATCCATTTTAACATCTTTAGGCCGCTTGGGCTAGTGGCGGGAGGTGTGCAAAAAAGGCTTGTCGCAAGACGACAAGCCTTTAGGGGTTAGTGGCTAGCAGTTAGGGGTTAGCAGCCGGCCGCTGACTGCAAAAAAAGGCGCTGTCTTCATGCGACAGCGCCTTTCAATTGCATAGGTTTGACGAAAATATCTTGGAAAAATATTAACGTTTCGAGAACTGGGAAGCTTTACGAGCTTTCTTGAGGCCGTATTTACGGCGTTCTTTTTCACGCGGGTCGCATGTGAGGAAACCAGCTTTTTTGAGAGCCTGACGGAAATCGCCGTCGACTTCCAAAAGGGCACGGCTGATGCCGTGACGGATTGCGCCGGCCTGGCCGGACGGGCCGCCACCCTTAACGTCAGCGATGACGTCGTACTGTTCAGTTACGCCTGTGAGTACGAGCGGCTGTTTAATAACCAATTCCAGTGTTTTACGACCGAAATATTCGTTCAATTCTTTTTTGTTGACTGTGATTTTACCCTGACCCGGAACCAGACGAACTCTAGCAACGGATGTCTTTCTACGGCCAGTGCCGTAGTACTGTGCTACTGCCATGAAATCTTCCTCCCGGTATTAATTAGCGAATGTTTAACTTCAAAACTTCAGGTTTCTGAGCCTGATGCGGATGTTCAGCACCTGCATAAACGTTCAGTTTACGATACATCTGTTCACCCAATTTATTTTTCGGGAGCATACCGCGAACTGCCATTTCAACAACGCGTTCCGGACGTGCTTCGAGTATGTGGCCGGCCTGAGTGAATTTAGCTCCACCGGGATAACCGGAATGATGGAAATAGGTTTTCTGGATTAATTTTTTACCTGTTAATTTAACCTTTGCTGCGTTTACTACGATTACATAATCGCCTGTATCAACATGCGGGGTAAAAGTAGGTTTATGTTTTCCCCGAAGAACTTTAGCTACTTCGGCAGCAAGACGGCCTAATGTCTGGCCTTCAGCATCAACAACAAACCATTTGCGTTCGATGTTGCCTGCATTGGCCATAAATGTAGTTTTCATGCTGTGTGATTCCTCCCTGAATTTAACTAACTGACCAAGCTTTTGGTGCTCTTTCTCCGGGGCTAATGGAGTCCAAGTGAAAAGCTTACTTATTTATTTTACAGATTTAGACAGGCCTTGTCAAGCTTTTTTTCTTCTAGTTTATCGAGTGGGAATCCGACGGCCCCACAGGCCGCCTTGAGTAACCCTCGGCTCGTGGCAACGGCCGTGGCTCGTTATTCGTGGCTCGTAAAAGCCTGCCATTATACTCGAAAAGGCTGTGATGAAATCTCGCAACGGGCCGCACAAGGCTCCCTTTATAGGGGAGCTGGCCGCCAAAGGCGGTCTGAGAGGTTAAAGGTCGGCCCCTACGCACAAGGCCGTGGCCGTGTATTTTTTGCAATCTGTGGCCTCTTTCTCTCCCATCGCCTGTATGCGATACCGTAGGGGACGCCCAAAACATGATAACTGGCCCTAAATCAGTTTATTTTGTTTGGCCAATTTTTCGATCATGGACAACGATAGTTTGCTATACTTTGCCACTTTTTCTAAGGCCATCCCATCCTTTAACAGTTCGAGAGCGAATTCCAATTTTCCTTCTCTTCTGCCTTCCTCTTTGCCTTCTTTTCTACCTTCTTCTCTACCTTCTTTTCTGCCTTTTTCCCATCCTTCTTGCTTGCCTTTCATCAGGCCATCTTCGTATATTCCTTCTCCTAAGTTGCACATGACTGCCAAATCCCCCTCTCCTTCTTGTGTCAAATCAATCCCAAAATCATTATGCAGAGTCGTAATCTTTTCACTGGCATTCTTTGACGATTTGAACATCAAATCAAGCAAGTTTATCAGCTGGTCCTTGACTTTGCTATTTCCCAGATAGACAAAGATGATGCCCATGAGGTCATAATTTTGACAAGGTTCTTTATAGCGGTGCAGCAGATGCTGTTCTTTCAGCTGATAGCGGTTGATAGCACTTTTCCCTTGCGGGGCTTCCATGCAAATCCAAATGGTATAAACCTTCTTTATTTTATCGTAGTCGCTATTGATGAATTCGGTCCCTTTTTGCGAAGAAATCAATCGGCTGGCATAATAGACAGCTCTTTTTAATAGAGGATAGGTATCTCCCGTTTTCTTTTTCGGGTTCAATCGTTTTTGTGCTTCTACATTGATAATCAGCGTAATAAGCTCATTCGTTTCTGGCGCCTTCGCCCGGAACAAGATATCAAAGACGATGCTGCCTTCGGTTATGCTGTTATCTTCATTCTGCGCCCCTTTGATTTTCGGTGTATCCTGTCGCTCCAAAGCGTGCCGGACCGCGTTCGTTTTGTCCTTAGAGACCGGAACCGTACTGACTTCCGGCGTCCCTTCGATGTAGATATTGGCAATATCGTCGAGGCTGGCCGATTCAAATTCAGGGACCGTCCGTTTCAAGATATAAGCCAGCACCTTTTTTTGCGACAAAACGCCTTTCGCTGCTTGATCGTAATCCAACGCCCCTGCCAGCCGCTCCTTTACATCCTGCATTATCTCTTCATTCATCGGCCACACCTCCTTTTGATCTCATTGTACCAAATTTTAATTTCTTTGTACAACTAGGAAATCGTTCGTCAATGTCCGTGAACGATGCACTTTGACCTGATAGCGATGTTCCGGCTTGATGGCGGCATAAATAGCCGCATCCGCTTGTTCCAAGATTGCTTTTAATACCTCACCTCCCGTCTGATTCACCAATTGCTCCAGCTTCTGGCTCAACTGAACTAAGGATACTTCTTGGGATAAGATATTTTGAAGCGATTCATAAAAAAAATTTGCCCCAACATTGACAATTTGTCGAACAGCTTGCTTGGTACTGATTAAGCAGACATTATATATGGTCTGCTTTTTGTTGCAATTTATATCTTGTCTTTTCGCCGCCAGACGCGAACCGCAGATGTAAAAGAACGGGAACCCCCTCCGCTCGTACAGGAAACACGCACCCACATCGTGAGTGCTAAAAAAAACATTAAGGTGCTTCATAATCAGTAATATCCGGAAGGATTTCCTGTAATGTCTTCCCATCAAAAAAATAGTATTAAAAATCGCATTCCAATCTTTGGCTACTAAGTCTGGCTGCTGCCCGTACCCATACCACATGACATAGTGCCCATCGACAGGATCGATTCCGCATCCCTTACCTTTGTAGGTCCAAGTAGCACAGGATTGGCTAGTATCAATATCTCGATCTATGTCGTTGCGTGTAATCATAATTTGACTCCCATATTTTCTCTAATAAAACTAGGAATTTTACCAGCTTTACCATGAATAGAAATTCCGCTCCCGTGCAGGAGCCCACTGAATGTGCAGGAAAAGCCTTTTTCACAGACAAGTCTGAACCGCCATCATAGAATCACCCCCGCTCGTGCGGGAAAGACGCATTACGGTTATTCTCCATCGAACATTGATTGGGATCACCCCCGCTCGTGCGGGAAAGACAGGTTACGCATCTGTACGGATTTTTCGCACAGGGGATCACCCCCGCTCGTGCGGGAAAGACCCATGTAAGCCTTTTTCTTGACAATGTCCATGGGGATCACCCCCGCTCGTGCGGGAAAGACAACCACTAGTTACCAAAACTAACTAAAGGCCCGGGATCACCCCCGCTCGTGCGGGAAAGACTTGCCGTCCTTCTGGTATAGAGTCAACTTCTCAGGATCACCCCCGCTCGTGCGGGAAAGACCTGTATAGCTGTGGCTAATGACGTGGGTAACGGGGATCACCCCCGCTCGTGCGGGAAAGACAGAGTGTTATGCAGAGACAGCTTAAAGAATACAGGATCACCCCCGCTCGTGCGGGAAAGACGACAAATTACGGTCAATGATACCAAAGGCCCAAGGATCACCCCCGCTCATGCGGGAAAGACTGTTTGACATGGACGCTCAGGGACGAAAGGCCGGGATCACCCCCGCTCGTGCGGGAAAGACCAAGCCGCGCCACGACTAGTCCTTGCCTTAACGGGATCACCCCCGCTCGTGCGGGAAAGACTATCGTGGGTAAAACCTCTGAGGTCACCCAGTGGGATCACCCCCGCTCGTGCGGGAAAGACACCGCCTGCACCTCCCAAGAAGAGCAAGAAAGGGGATCACCCCCGCTCGTGCGGGAAAGACGAAATGATGGGACAAATAAATCACGTTGTATTAGGATCACCCCCGCTCGTGCGGGAAAGACTCTTTGCACCACATGTTGAAGTACTTCGTGTTGGGATCACCCCCGCTCGTGCGGGAAAGACCTACGCAAGGCTTTCAGGCGGCTGGCAAATGGGGGATCACCCCCGCTCGTGCGGGAAAGACAATTAAGCTGTATTTTGGACTTTGCCAAGTAAAGGATCACCCCCGCTCGTGCGGGAAAGACCTACTGAACGTGTGGTGTGGCCGAACCGGCCGAGGATCACCCCCGCTCGTGCGGGAAAGACAGTAATGGATTCCTTTATTTGCGCCATTTCGCTCTTGCCGGTATTCAAAATTTATTTGATTTCTTTACAGAATATTTGTCCACCAAAAAACATAAAGCACGTTTCGCCAAAATATAGCTATCACCCCCCCTATTTAAAGAGGCTTCACACTATGTTTATTCTATCATCAAATCGGTTCTGTGAAAACTATGTGTCCTATTCTATTGTTTATTCCAGCTCCGTACTACAAATAAACCTCTCCGGCTCTTCGAGCCACCTCTCCTATGAGGAGAGGCATTTATAAGACGTCGACCAGGAGTTTTAGGATTAAATTGGCTTCGTGGCCGGCGCAGATAGCGACTCTAGGAGCCATGAGGCCGCGGCCGGGTTTGGCGTTCCTTGTCTGGTCGCCGCAGATGTAGAAGTGGCTGGTGATTTTTTTTGTTTCGATGGCGTTGCTGTCGCCGTAGCCAGCCATGCCCGAGGCGGAGACGATGTATTTATCGGGACATTGTTCCAGGATGGTGTGGACGAGCATGGTCTTGGCATCGGGATTGTCGAAGGCTTCGCAGATGACCTGGTCGTCTTGCAAGATGGTCGGCACGTTGTCTTCGGTGAGGCGGACGAAGTCCGTGCGGACGTCGATGAAGGGATTGATGTCGGCAATCTGCCGGGCCAGGGCGTCGGTCTTGCGCTGGCCCAGGTCGCGGACCATGTAGGACTGGCGGTTGAGGTTGCTGGCATCGACGGTATCGAAGTCGATGAGGTGCAGATGGCCGACACCGGTCCGGGCCAGGTAGACGGCGGCGTTGGACCCCAGGCCGCCGAGGCCGCAGATGGCAACGCGGCCGGCGCTGACTTTCTGGTGGACTTTCGGCGTATGGCGGGAACACATCATGCCTTCCAGGGCTTCTTTCGGCGGCAGGCGGTCTTTGGGGATGAAATAGATTTCATCGCCCTCTTTCAGGGCCAAGTTCTCTGTCGTGGCAAAGCCGTTGACGATGGTGATTTCCTGACCGCTGCCGTAGGCGGCTTTCAGGTCTTCCAGGTGGTCACAGGAACAATTCATTTTCTTTCCGTTCAATAATAACTGCATGGTATACACCCCTCGTAACAAAATAAAAACGCACGACGTCTGACACCTTAGGTGGTGTCCCCGTCGTGCGTCTTGTTCTTATATCCTTAGTGTAGCTGTTTTCGCAGCCCCTGTCAATCTTTCTTTTCGGCCTGGGCCCCTTCCTTCAAGCGTTTGAGCTGGCGCTGTTCTTCCGGTGGAAGGGATACGCCGCAGCAGCCGCCGCTGGAATTGCTGGCATAGCCTTTAAAGACTTCAGAGACGATATTCTTAACTTTTTTCACCGATTCAACAACCATGAGAAGCCCTCCTTTTGAGTTTGTAGTTTGTAGTTTGCAGTGCGGTCCAATGGACCGCGGCGGCCTGCGAACTGCGGCCTGTGGCAAACCTATTCACCATTTAGGCGGGCCGCCCTTTGGGACGGCCCCTACGGATACGGACCGCGCTATTCATCATTATTCGTGGCGCCCCTACAGGTCACGAGCCACGAGCTACGAGCTACGAGCTACGAGCTACGAGCTACGAGCTACGAGCTACGAGCCACGAGCCACGAGCCACGAGCCACGAGCCACTACCTGCGACCTGCGACCTGCGTTAATCACCATGATTCATAGCGGGCGCCCCACGTGGTCGCCCCTACAGTTATTATATCAGGTAAGGCTTCTCCTGTAAATAATATTAACGGATAATTTTTATTAATTATTTGTCATCAGCGGCCGTCAGGCCATACCAGGGTGATCTGGCCGCTGGTTCTTGTCGCTTTGAGGTCGATGACGCGCTGGTTCGAGGAACCGCGGAAGTAGAGGCCCGGGTCTTTCAGGTCGTCGACGAAGGGGCCGTCGACGAGGACGTCACAGACGTCCAAGAGGGCTTTTTTCTGCGGGTCCTGGATGATTTCGTCATAGGTGAAGCCCGAGTAGACCCAGACCGATTTATCGGGCATGGCCTGTTTGACGTTTTGGACGATCTGCGTCAGGCCGTCGGTGTTTTCCATGGGTTCCCCGCCCAGGAGGGTCAGGCCGCTGTTGGTCGGGGCGCTGAGCCAGGACAGGAGCTGTTCCATTTCTTTGTCCGTCCATTCCTGTCCGGCCCTGGGGTCCTGGTATTCCGGGTTGAAACAGTTGAAGCAGTGGCGCGAGCAGCCGGTGACGAAAATCGTCGAGCGGATGCCCGGTCCATTGGCAATGTCATATTGCCGCATCTGTGCATAATGCAAGTCAAGTCACCTCTTAGATATGGAGGACGCGGTTCTTGATTTCCTGCGTCCGCCCTTCGTTCCAGAAATTTTCGCCCAAATAGCCGCAGGTCCGGCGGATGACGGTCAATTTGTTGCGGTCTTTGTTGTGGCAGCGCGGGCATTCCCATTCGTTGTCGTCGTTGAGGATGATTTCGCCGTCAAAGCCGCATTCATGGCAGTAGTCCAGTTTGGTATTGAATTCGCCGTACGTGATGTGGTCGTAGATGTACTGGACCATGGTCAGGACAGCCGGGATATTATGGGTCATGTTGGGGATTTCGGCATAGCTGATGCAGCCGCCTGTCGATTTGTCTTCAAAGTCGGCTTCAAAGGAGAACTTGTCGAAGACGTTGATCGGTTCGCGGACGTCGACGTGATAGCTGTTGGTATAGTAGCCTTTGTCGGTGACGTCGGGGATGGAGCCGAAGCGGGCCTTGTCGATCTTGCAGAAGAGGTTGGTCAGGTTTTCTGCCGGCGTGCCGTAGAGGGCGAAGCCGATGTTCGTTTCCTTCCGCCACTTCTTAATGTGGGCGTTGAGGTCGTCCATGATGCGCATGGCGAATTTCCGGCCTTCCGGCGCCGTGTGCGAGCAGTGCTTGGTCAGTACCGTCGCTTCGTAGATGCCGATGTAGCCCAGGGACAAGGTCGCATAGCCGCCATAGATGAATTTTTCAATGGTTTCACCGGGCTTCAGGCGGGCAATGGCGCCGTACTGCCAGTGGATAGGCGATACGTCGGACGTGATGCGCTTGAGGAGGTCGACGCGCAGGAGCAGGGCTTTTTTGCAGAGTTCCAGGCGCTTGTCGAGGATCTGGAAGAATTTTTCTTCGTCGCCGTCAGCGAGGATGCCGATCTGCGGCAGGTTGAGGGAGACGACGCCCATGTTGAAGCGGCCGTCGAACTGGTAGTTGCCCTTTTCATCTTTCCAGGGGCTGAGGAAGGAGCGGCAGCCCATGGGGCTGAATACGTTGCCTTCATAGGATTCGCGCATCTTCTTGGCCGAAATATAGTCGGGATACATGCGTTTCGCCGTACATTCAGCGGCCAGCTTGGTCAAATAGAAGTACGGGCTGCCTTCGCGGACGTTGTGTTCGTCCAGGACGTAAATGAGTTTCGGGAAGGCCGGCGTGACGTAGACGTTGGCTTCGTTCTTGATGCCCTGGATGCGCTGGCGCAGCAATTCTTCGTCGATGAGGGCCGCTTCCCTGGCGTATTCGTAGTCCGGCTGGAAATACATGAAGAGCGTGACGAACGGCGCCTGGCCGTTGGTCGTCATGAGGGTATTGATCTGGTACTGGATGGTCTGGATACCGTCCTTGATTTCCTTCTTCGTCCGCTTCCAGGCGATTTCTTCGGCCTTTTCCATATCCGGTTCGATGCCGTAGACTTCGCGCTGTTCTTCGACGACGGCTTTCATGTACTTCTTGAATGACTTGCGGACGTACGGTGCCAGGATGCGGTCGATGCCGTTGATGGACTGGCCGCCGTACTGGCCGCTGGCGACCTGGGCGATGATCTGCGTCGTCACCGTGCAGGCGACCTGGAAGGATTTCGGCGTATCGATTTTCTTGCCGTTGATGACCGTGCCGTTGGCCAGCATGTCTTCCAGGTTGATGAGACAGCAGTTGAACATGGGCTGAATGATGTAGTCCATGTCGTGGAAATGGATGGCGCCGCTGTCGTGGGCCTGGACGATGTCGGCCGGGATCAGTTTGCGGCGGGCAATGTCCTTGGACACTTCGCCGGCGATGAGGTCGCGCTGCGTCGATACGACGTGGCCGTTCTTATTGGAGTTTTCGTCGAGGACTTCCAGGTTGGTGTTGTTCAGCAGGCCAAAGACATCGTCGTCGGTCGTATTGGTCTGGCGCTTGAAGGCCTGGATGGTCTTGTAGTTTTCGTAAGCCCTGGCCGTGGCCGGATTGTTGTATTTCAACAAACGGTAGTAGACCTGGTCTTCGATGGCGTAAATGGTCAGGTCCTTCTGGATGGAAGCAGCATACGCTTCGATTTCACTGGCAATCTTGGCAGCCTGCCCTTCTTCATAAATACCGCTGCTGCTGTTCATGGCCTTTTCAATAGCAATCGTGATCTTGTCGCGATTGAAGGGCACTCGTTCTCCATTGCGCTTGATTACTTCCAACATATGTCTACCTCCACAGTATATAGTATATAGTACTTATCTTTTCCCCTGTCACCCACAAGATATATGGGGCAGGACCGTTTTTTCACATGCCTAATGATACTATATATAGTAGGAGATGTCAATGTGTATATACTCCATCATGTTGTGGACAAGTGGGCGTACTATTTTATCAAAAAGGGCGGAAAGGCCCGAAGGGACAGCAAAAGAGCTGCGCTTTTCCAGTCGCAGCCCTTGTGCATAACTAGCAAAAATTTTCTTTCCCCTTCGAGCTCAGTCCAACCCCAGGAGGTCGCGCACGACGGCACCGGCCAGGATCATGCCCGCCGTCGACGGGACAAAGGAAATACTGCCCGGACTGGGGCGCACTTCGTCGCTGTCGGTGAAAGGCTTATGGGGGACTTCCGTCGAATAGGCCACCTTGATGCGGCGGATACGGCGCTTCTTCAGTTCCCGGCGCATGATCTTGGCCAGGGGATCGACGCTGGTCTTTTCGATGTAATCGAGCTGGAAATATTCCGGATGGAGCTTATTCCCGGCCCCCATGGAGGACACGACGGGGATGCCGCTGTGATAGGCTTCGTCGATGATGGCGATCTTGGCGCTCATCGTATCGACGGCATCGACGACGTAATCGGCCCCGGAATTGGCGATGAAGCCCTGATGGCTTTCAGGCAGATAGAACGTCGCATGGGTCTCGACGTCGATGTCGGGATTGATGGACAAGAGGCGTTCCTTCATGACTTCGACTTTCGGCCGGCCAATGGTCTGGACCGTCGCCCCGAGTTGACGGTTGACATTGGACGGGTCGAAGACATCGGCATCGACCAGGATGAGATGGCCCACACCGGCCCGGCCCAGGGCTTCGACGACGGCCGAGCCGACGCCGCCGACGCCGAAGATGAGGACCTTTTTCGTATCTAATTCGTCCACCTTATCCTGGCCGATGAGGCGGGCTGTCCGCTGGGTATATTCTTTCTTCATGACCTAGCGCTCCGGAATGATTTCCAGCCAGTAGCCGTCGGGGTCGACGATGAAATAAATGCCCATGGCCGGGTTCTGATAGACGACGCAGCCCATGTCTTTGTGCTTGGCCAGGGCCGCATCCATATCCTTGACGGCAAAGGCCGTGTGGAATTCGTTTTCGCCGAGGTTATACGGTTCCTTGCGGTCATTGAGACAGGTCAGTTCCAGCTGGAAGTCGGACACGCCGTCGCCGAGATAGACGATGGTGAAATCCGGGTTCTCGATGCGGCTGACTTCGGTCAGGCCCAGGGCTTCTTTGTAGAAGTCCATGCTGCGCTGGAGATTCAAAACGTTGAAATTGGTGTGCTTAAAGGTAAATTGCATAGTACTACCCCCTTTTTATTAGTTCTCTTCCTGCCAGCCCTTGGATACGTCGACCCATTCCCTGGCATGGGAATAGGTTTCCAGTTCGGGCAGTGTCAGTTCGATGGCACTGTTGGCGGTGCCGCAGGCCGGAAAAACGGTCTGGAAGCGCTTGAGCGATTCGTCCAGGAAGACGTCGACGCCTTCGTTGATGGCGAAAGGACAGACGCCGCCGACGGGATGGCCGATGAGCCGTTCCACGTCGCCGGCCTTGATCATGGTCGCCTTCTTGTGGAACCGTTCTTTGAACTTATGGTTGTCCACGCGGGCATCACCGGCAAAAAGGACCAGGATCGGATGGTCGCCGATGAGGAAAGACATGGACTTGGCAATGCGCCGGCCTTCCGTATGAAGGGCGGCCGCCGCTTCTTCGACAGTCGCACTGGACTGGTCGAGTTCCATGACCCGGTCTTCCATCCCCCACTGGGCAAAATAGTCGCGTACTTTTTGAATAGACACGTTGCTCCCCCTCTCAATTCGTTATGTTATTCGTTATGTTATGATGATTGTATTATATACTAATCACGGCGCTCAGGCAAACTCAAAGGACGACGTGCTGCCCCGGTCGGTCTTGTGGACGGCCAGGCGGGCATCGATGCGTTCCTTCAGTTCCGGCACGTGGGAAATGATGCCGACCAGGCGGCCGCCGCTGCGCAGGGACGCCAGGGTCTTCAGGGCATAATCCAGGGTTTCCCCGTCGAGGGTGCCGAAGCCTTCGTCGATGAACATCGTATCCAGGTGGATGCCGCCGGAATAAGCCTGGACGACGTCGGCCAGGCCCAGGGCCAGGGAGAGGGAGGCCAGGAAGGTCTCGCCGCCGGACAGGGTGTTGGCCGGCCGGGCATAGCCCGTGTAGTTGTCGTAGACTTCGATGTCCAGGCCGATCTGTTTGACCCGCTTGTCATCCCACGACCGGGAGCGCTGCAGGCTGTAGCGCTGACGGCTCATGCCCTGCAGGCGGCCGTTGGCGGCGGCCAGGACTTCATCGAGGAGGGCGCCGAGGACGTAGCGTTCAAAATTGATGCCCGTCTGTTTGCCGGCGATGAGTTCGTAGACGGCGCCGACGGTTTTATAAGCCTCGGTCAGGTCCCGGCCTTCCTGCTGCAGGGCGGCCAGGGCCGCTTTTCCCTGCTGCCAGCGCCGGTACTGTGCGGCCAGGCTGCCCTTTTCTTCGCCCAAGGCCTGGCTGGCTTTTTCGGCTTTGTCCAGCGCCGTACGGGCTGCCGCCACATCGGGCCGGGGCTGGCTGCCGATGGCCTTTTCTTCCTGGTCCAGCTGGCCCTGTACCTGCTGGACCTGGGTGTCGTACTGGCGGACGGCCGCTTCCAGTTCCGGGATCTGGCCGACTGCAGCCTGCATGGCCCGACAGGCCTTGACGCTCTCGAAACCGGCGGCCACGACACGGTCCCGCAGGGCCTGGACACCCTGGCTGAAGCGGTCCCGCAGCACTTCGACCTGGTGCTGCCAGTTCTGCGCTTCCTGCTGCTGCTTGGCAGCCTGGCGTTCGCCGGCGACGACGGCGTCGCGGTACTGCTGCAAGTCCTTTTCGTAGGCTGCAATGGCCTTGCCCAAGGCATCCAGGCGCTGCTGCAGGGCCTTCAGGTCACGATAGGCTTCGGGCAGGTCCGCTTCCAGGCGGGCCTTCGTTTCGGCCGCCTTGGCCGCAAGGGTCCGCGCCTGTTCGGCTGCCGTCCGGGCCGCTTCTTCGTCCTTTTCCCAGCGGCTCAGCCGGGCCTGACCGGCGGCGACGGCCTTTTTGAGGGCTTCGCCGGCCTGTAACTGCTGCTGCAGGTCTTCCATGGCTTTCCGGGCCTGTTCGGCCTTGTCCTGCCAGTCGGCCAGGGTCCCGTCCTGAGGATACTGGCGGCGCAGGGCGTCGTACTGCTCTTTCAAAGCCTGATGGCGGGTCTCGTCGGCTTTGGCCGTCACTTCCCACTGCTGGCGCTTGGCTTCGCTGGCGTCGGCCCGTTTCTGGTGCTGTTCGACGTCGCGCCGTTCCGGCAGGGAATCCGGGCGCACGGCCGGCATGGGATGGGCCGCCGAGCCGCAGACCGGGCAGGGTTTCCCTTCTTCCAGTTCCGACGCCAGGACGGCGGCCTGGGCCTGGAGGAACAGGGCCCGGACACTTTCATAGGCCACGCGTTCGTCCCTTGCCCTGGCGGCGGCTTTTTCCAGGAAGTTCTGACTGTGCTGCCATTGTTTCCCGGCTTCTTTCAGCTGTTCTTCCAGGGAAGCGGCCTGGCCTTCACGCTGGAGCCGGTCGCTCAGGGCCTGCCAGCGGGCTTTGGCCTGTTCCGCCGCTACGGCCTGTTCGGCCAGGCCGGCGACGGCTTCCTGGGCCTTGTCGAGGGCCTGTTTTTCTGCTTCCTTTTTCTGCCGCACCTGGTCCCAGCGCCGTTCGGCTTCGCCTGCCGCCTTGCGGCACCGTTCTTCTTCCAGGCAGCAGTCCCGGTAGGAGCCGGCTTTTTCCTGCAGGCCCGTCAGCCGGACCCGTTCTTCACAGGCTGCCTTATAGCCGCTCTCACGGGCCGAAAGGGCCGCCAGCTGCCGTTGGGCTTCAGCCAGGTCCTTCTCGGCCTTCTCGGCCAGTCTGCGCGCCTTTTCAGCGGCCTTATGAGCCTCTTTGCCCTCTTTTTCCAGGTCGTCGAGGTGACGGCACGGTTCGGCCAGGATTTCAGCCTGGCGCAGGATGGCGATGGTATCCCGTTTTTCCTGGAACCGGCCGGCCTGGTCCTGGAGCTGCGCCGCTTCCCGGCGCTTCTGGTCCCGCAGGAGCCAGTGATTTTCCAAGGTCTGGGCGGCCTGGAAGGCAGACTGGCAGGTCTGGCGCCTGGTTTCAGCCTCGTGCCACCGTGCATCGACGGCGGCGCTTTTATCCTGCCAGGCTTTCTCTTTATCCGGCAGCTCTTCTTCGCTGGCGATGCCCAGGTCGGCCAGGCACTGTTCCCGCCGCTGGCGTACCTGCTCATACTGGCCGGCCAGGGTGTCGTGGCGGGCCTTGGCCAGCTCCTGGAGCCGCGCGTAGCGCTGGGTGTGGAAGAGGGTCTGCATGATCTGCTGGCGCTCACTGGAACCGGCCAGGAGGAGCTTGCGGAAGTCGCCCTGCGGCAGGAGGACGACCTGGCGGAACTGGTCGGCCTTGAAGCCCAGCAGCCTTTCGACGGCAGCCGTCACGTTCTTGGCGGCTACGAGCTGTTCCTGGGCCCCGTCTTCGTCCGTTTCATATAAGGCCGCGTGGGCCGCGGCTTTCTTCAGGCCCGTGCCGCGCTTCTTGGCGATTTCCTGTTCCGGGCTGCGGTCGATGCGGTAGTATTTCCGGCCGATGGCAAAGCGGAAGGACACGGCCGTCGCTTCCTGAGGCGACGCGTACTCGCTGCGCATGTGGGCGCCAGTGCGGCTGTCGCCGCTGGTACTGCCGTAGAGGGCGTAGCACATGGCATCGAGGATGGTCGTCTTGCCGGAACCCGTCGGTCCATAGATGAGGAAGAGTTTGTGGTCGCCCAGTTCGCGGAAGTCGACGATTTCCTGGCCGGCATAGGGGCCAAAGGCCTTCATTTCTAAGTAAATAGGAATCATAACAGGCTGCCTCCCTTTTCTAATTCATCCCACAAGGTACGGACGCAGTCCTGCTCGGCTTCGGTCAGGGGCTGGTCCGGCCGCATGGCCTGGGCGAAGCTGGTGAACAGTTCCTGTTCCGTCACCTGCTGTACGTCGAAATCGCGCTGTCCTGCGGCCCGGGTATTGCGGTTGGGCATTTCCATCGCCATGGCATTGGGGTATTTGCGCCGCAGGCGGGCCATGCCGTCGAGGATGGGCTGGCTGTCGTCGAGGCGGGCCAGGATGAAGTCGTCCGGCCTGTCGTCATCGGCCGCCATGATGGCCTCGAAGGTTCCGCTGACGATGCGCACATCGTGGCGCGGCACGAAATCCCGGAAGGCCAGGTCCACTTTTCCGTCGGGCCCGATGTCGGCGATGACGGCGCCTTTATGCTGGCGCGCTTCGCCGAACGAGTATTTGAGCAGGCTGCCGGCATAGCGGATGGTATCGCTCGTGACTTTCTGCGGCCCGTGGAGATGGCCCAGGGCCGTATAGCTGAACGGCGCAAAGAGGCCGCTCGTCACCTGGTCCGTCCCGCCGATGGACAAGGGGCGTTCCGAATCACCGGCTACGCCGCCGGCGACGAAGGCATGGGCGACGCAGACCGTGCGCACGCCGTCCGGGACCTGGCTGCCCTGCCAGCCGAGGAGGGCCTCCATGGCCTGCTGATGGCTGCGGACCTCATCCTGGCCGAGGCACTGGCGGACGACGGCCGGTTCGGCATAGGGGACGGTCAGGAAGGCGACCGGGCCGGCGTCATCTTCCAGGACGACCGGGCCCGTAAGGCGCTCCAGTTCACCGGCCATATAGAGGCCCTGCGGCGCCAGGAGGCGGCTGGCAAAGGACAGGCGGGCCGGGCTGTCGTGGTTGCCGCTGATGACCAGGAAGGGGACGTGCAAATCCGCCGTGATCCGCGTGGCCACGTCGTCGAAGAGTTCCACCGCTTCGGCCGGCGGCAGGCTGCGGTCATAGACGTCGCCAGCCAGGACGACGGCGTCGATGCCCTCGTCCCGTATCATGGGCAGGAGCTGCTGCTCCAGGACGTAGGCCTGGTCTTCGGTCAGATAGTTCCCATAGAATAATTTTCCTAAATGCCAGTCGGCTGTATGTAAGATACGCATAGAATACCTCCTTACCAAGCTACTGCTGCAGCGACCGCAGCAGGGCGATTTCCCGGGCATAGCCTGCCATATCGTTGGGTGTTTCCAGATAAAAGGGCAGGTCCCGCAGGGCCGGATGATTGACGATGGCCCGGAAGGCTTCGAGGCCGATGTGGCCCTGGCCGATTTTTTCATGCCTGTCCTTGTGGCTGGCCAGCTCGTTCTTGCTGTCGTTCACGTGGACGGCTTTCAACCGGTCCAGGCCGATGACCTTATCAAAAGTCGTCAATACGTCGTCCAGATGGTGGACGATATCGTAGCCGCCGTCAAAGACGTGGCACGTATCGAGGCAGACGCCGATTTTATCGTTCATGGCCACTTTGTCGATGATGTCCGCCAGTTCTTCAAAGGTCCGGCCCACTTCCGTCCCCTTGCCGGCCATGGTTTCCAGGAGGACCGTCGTCTTCTGGCCGGGGAACATACAGGTGTTGAGCATGTCGGCAATGAGGGCGATGCCCGTTTCAGCGCCCTGGCCGACGTGGCTGCCGGGATGGAAATTATAGCGGCAGTTGTCGACGTATTCCAGGCGGCGCAGGTCGTCGGCCATGGCCTGGCGGGCGAAATCCCGCGTCTTGGCCGTCTTCGAGCAGCCGTTCAGGGTATACGGCGCATGGGCCAGGATGGGCGCGAAGTGATGGGCTGTCATGAGCTGGTTCAGGGCCTGTATATCGTCGACGTCCAGTTTGCGGACGCCGCTGCCGCGGGGATTGCGGGAAAAGAACTGGAACGTATCTGCCCCTATAGATAAGGCTTCGTCACCCATGTGCAAAAATCCTTGTGAAACCGATAAATGACATCCAATATGTAACATATTTTTTCTTCCTCCTGGCGACGGATAATAAAAAAGGCTGCCGCACAAAGCCCGTCCGGCCTCATGCAGCAGCCCCCTGTCCCTAGACTCTATTCAAAATCAAATCAAAGACTTACGATTTTTCCCGGCAATCCGGGCAAATACCAACGAACGAAATACTGACGCCATTGACGACGAAGCCGCTCTGTTCGGCAGCGGCCTTACGCAGCCCCTCCTGGTCCATGTCGATATCGATGACGCGGTTGCACTTTTCACAACGGATATGGGCATGAGGCGTCGTATTATAATCATAACGATGGGCATCTTCGGCACATTGCAATACCTGGACTACGCCGATCTTGGCAAAGATTTCCATGGTCTTATAGACCGTGGCCAGACTCATGGACGGATAATTGGGCTGCAATATCTTATAAATCGCCTCGGCATTGGGATGCGTCGGATTGTGGTTAATGGCTTCGTACACAGCCAGGCGCTGCGGTGTGACTTTATAGCCGTTTTTTCGCAAAACTTCAGCAATTTCCATTTTTATCCCCCTTTCTTGGAAAACTGTGGTATAATAAGATATTCTAGCTTTATTCTAGCTTTGAATCATATAGAATACTGGAGAGTATCCTGTATTATATTGTAACGGTTATTAAGAAAAATTTCAATGTTTTACGCGAAATTCTTCTTATACAATAAGTAATATTAACTATTTTGTTAGGAAGGAATGTAATCATGACAGAGGAAACGATGATTGCTGAAATCGCCAGGACCCTGGGTATTCGCCCGGCCCAAGTCCAATCTGCCCTTTCCCTCTTTGCCCAGGGCAATACCATCCCTTTCATCGCCCGCTACCGGAAAGAAGCGACAGGGACCCTCGACGAAGTACAGCTGCGCTGCATCCAGGAGCAATATGAATACGAACAGGCCCTGGCCAGCCGCAAAGAAACGGTCCGCCAGTCCATCATGGACCAGGGCTGCTGGAACGACGACCTGGCACGGAGCCTGGAAGCGGCCCGGCAGCTCCAGGACGTCGAAGACCTCTACCTGCCCTATAAGCCCAAGAAACGGACGAAGGCCTCCATGGCCCGCGAAGCCGGTCTGGAACCGCTGGCCGACTGCTTTGCCAGCCAGGACCCCAAGGGCCCGGCTCCGGAAGACGCCGCCCTGGCCTTTCTCAGCGATGACGTACCGACCGTCGAAGACGCCATCCAGGGCGCAGCCAACATCCTGGCCGAACGCTTTTCGGAACGGGCCGATTTCCGCCGCCACCTGCGCCGCGAACTGTGGCAGCAGGCCCGCCTGACCTGCAGCCTGCAAGTCGAAGAAGACCAAGCCGGTCCCATGCTGACCTATGCCGACTTCAGCGAACGCGTCGCCCGCATCCCGAGCTACCGCATCCTGGCCATCAACCGCGGCGAAAACGAAAAGAAACTGAAAGTCACCTTGAAGGAGCCGGCAGACCGCCACATCGCTATGCTCTGCCAGCTGGTCATCACCAGGCCGTCGCCGTATGACCAGATCCTGCGCGACGCCGCCGCCGACAGTTACAAGCGCCTCATCTCGCCGCAGATGGAACGGGAAATCCGCAACGAACTGACGGCACAGGCCGAAAAGCAGGCCATCGACGTCTTTGCCGAAAACCTGCGCCATCTCTTGTTGCAGCCGCCCTTTGCCGGCCAGATCATCCTGGGCCTGGACCCGGGCTTCCGGACGGGCTGCAAGGCCGCCGTCATCAGCGCAACGGGACAGGTCCTCGACTACGGCACGTACTACCTGACCCACTCGGAACAGCAGAAGCACCAGAGCGCCGTCAGCCTGGCCAACATGATACGCCGCCACGGCGTCACCCTCATTTCCATCGGCAACGGGACGGCCTCGTATGAAACGGAACAATTCGTATCCCATCTCATCGAAGCCTATCACCTGAAATGCCGCTACGTCATCGCCAACGAAGCCGGTGCGTCCGTCTATTCCGCATCGGACCTGGCCCGGGAGGAACTGCCGGACCTGGACGTCACCATCCGCGGCGCCGTTTCCATCGCCCGCCGCATCCAGGACCCCCTGGCCGAATCGGTCAAGATCGACCCGCGTGCCATCGGCGTCGGCCAGTATCAGCACGATGTCAACCAGAAAGCCCTGTCGGCCGCCCTGGACCAGGTCGTCACGTCTGTCGTCAACTACGTCGGCGTCGACCTCAACACGGCATCGCCGGCCCTCTTGCAGCACATCGCCGGCCTGACGGCGGCGACGGCAGGCAATATCGTCGCCTACCGCAACGAGAACGGCCCCTTCCAGAACCGGCAGGACCTGCTCAACGTCCCCCGTCTGGGCCCGGCGACGTTCACCCAGTGCGCCGGTTTCCTGCGCATCAAGGACGGTACGGAGCCCCTGGACAACACGTCGGTCCATCCCGAATCATATGGCCTGGCCGAAAAGATAGCCGGCCACTACGGCCTGAGCCATGACGAGCTCAAGGACCCGGAAAAATTAGCCATCCTGCGCGATAAGATCCAGATGAACGCCGCCCCCAAGCTGGCCGCCTCCCTCGACGCCGGTGAGCCGACGATCAAAGACATCCTGGAAGAACTGCGCAAGCCCGGCCGCGACGTCCGCAGCGACTTCCCGAAACCGCTGACGCGCCGCCACGTCCTGTCCCTGTCAGACCTGCAGATTGGCTCCGTCGTCCGCGGCACGGTCCAGAACGTCGTCGACTTCGGCGCCTTCGTAGACTTCGGCCTCAAGACGCCGGGACTGGTCCACCGCTCCCAGCTGAGCCGGCACCCCTTCCGCCATCCGACGGACGTCGTCCACGCCGGCGACATCGTCGAAGCCGAAATCATCAGCGTCGACGCCGCCCGCGGCCGCATCGGCCTGTCCATGAAAAAAGTGAAAAAAGGAGAGTAAAAAAGGGCTTGTCGCATGACGACAAGCCCTTTAAAGTTGTTAGTGGTTAGTGGTTAGTGGTTAGCGGATGGGTTTAAATTTAAAGGTTTTCTCTGCAAACTACAAACTCTGTGCTACAAACTATAAAGTAAACGGGGCCGCGCATGATGGTAGAAGACTTCGTGCGACAGCTCCTTTTTAGGGGTTAGCAGATAGTTTTAAATTTAAAGCTTTTCTGTAGGGGCGACCACGTGGGGCGCCCGCCCCGGGATATGGGTGATTCACCATTCAGCCGTAGGGACCGCCCAGAGGGCGGCCCGCTGTGAATCATGGCTATGATTATTCTGGTATATGGGTGGATATTTTCACACATCACCGGTCATGTAAGACGTATACAATACCATTGCAGGCGGGCCGCCCTTTGGGACGGCCCCTACGAACCACTAACCACTAGCCACGAACATTACAAACTATTCCACTCGTCGTTGAGTTTATCGTAGCGGTTCGATGCGGCCTGGCCACGCTGGAAGCCTGGGCGGTAGTCCTGTCCGCGCTGGCTGGCGCTGACGCCGTCGTAGAGGCCGCGGACGCGGTCCTGTTCAGCCTGGAAGAGGGCATCGAGCTTATATTTCATAGCCGTATTGTCGATGGACGTATCGTTGTCCAGCTGGCTGCGGGTCTTGGAAATCTGGATGTAGAGCGTATTGGCCCGGCTGGTGAATTCGCGATTGCCCTTGAAGTCCGTGTGGTCATTCAAGTAGGCGTTGATGTCGCCGGCCAATTTGCCGATATCGTCGTTGAACAAGTCCTTGCTGCTGGCATAGGACGCCAGGATCTGCTTATCCGGATTGGCCTTGGCTTCAGGCTGCGGCTTTTCATCGGGCTTGGTCTGGACGCTGACGTATTTTTCCAGGTAGCTGACCAGGTCGTCGCCATCGACGGCAGCTGTGAAATCGGCACCGGGGACCTTGATGGTCCGCGCCGTCTTCTTGGCCTTCTGGACTTCGTCGCGCAGGTCATCCAATTTTTCGCTGATAGCGTCGTCTGACGGATTTTCAGCAATCGTCATGGCCGTGTCATACATGACCATCTGGTCGCGCATGACTTCGCGGATAGCCTTGTCATCGGCGGCATACTGGTCGGGGATGGTATTGGGCTGATAATTCTTGGCCATCTTTTCGACGTTCTTGCGGCTCTTGCCCAAATCCTTGACCAGGGAATCGACATCGTCGCCTTTGCTCTTCTGGCTCAGGCGCTTGGCCGTACTGGTGGCGGATTCATTTTCCGACGCCAGCTGCTGCGACAGGGAAACGGCATCCTTCACATAGTCCCCGCTGCTGCGGCTGCCATAGAAGTGAAAGGCCACGGCAGCGGCCAGAGCCAGGACGAGGACGACGATACCGGCGATGATGGCCTTCTGATAGCGCACGTAAAAAGGCTTTTCCTGAAAAGGCGGCGGCGTCGGCCGGCCCGTCATGACCGGTCGTTCCATCGGCTGCGGCGGCCGCTGCGGCTCTTCGTCCCGGACCGGTTCCCGGTGCTTATGGACAAAGGTTTCCGTTCCCGTCGCTTCGTCGATGACCGGTTCGTCATCATCCATTTCCGGCAGTTCGGCACCGCAGAAGGGGCAGAATTTCCCATCGACGCTCACCCATTTGCCACATTCCGGACAAATGCGTTTCTTCGGCTCCCCTTCCGGCAGCTGTTCAGCGCCGCAGGCCTGGCAAAAGCGGTCGTCGTCCTGCAAGGGCGCCCCGCATTGTTGGCATTTCTTCATAAAAAACACATCCTTTACTTAGCGTAAGTACATGCTTCTAGTATAAGCCATTTCCCTCAGTCTTGCAAAAAATCGGCCATGCGCCGGTAGGTGTCGCAGATTTCGTCGTAGCATAATTTTTCAAAGTTGAGGTACGAATGGACCATGTTGTCGTAATTATACGTTTCGGCCCGCACACCTCTTTCAGCCAGGCGGCGCACGTAATCGCGGCCTTCGTCGCGGAAGGGGCAGAACTGCGTCGTCAAGACCAGCGTCGCCGGCATATCTGCCGACAATTCGCCAAAGAGAGGCGAGGCGTCCCGGCGGTCGTCACCGGGCCGGAAACACTGGTTGAAATACCAGGTCATCTTGGCCGGCGTAAAGCCCGTCCGGGTATTGCAGTTCTCCTGGACCGACGGGAAGGAGTGGGTCATATCCAGGCAGGGATAGACCAGGATCTGATGAGTCAGCGGAAGGGATGCATCATGCTGCAGGGCCTGGCTCGTATAAGCCGCCATGCAGCCGCCGGCGCTGTCACCGCACAAGGTCAGGTCCGCCTGGTAGGGGATCTGCAAGGCATCGAGCGCAGGCAGGGCCTTCCGGGCTACGGCCAGGGCATCTTCATAGGCCGCAGGATAAGGATTTTCCGGAGCCAGGCGATATTCCGGCGAAATGACGATATGCTGCGTTGCCTGGGCAATGCGGCGGCAGACCGGGTCATAGACGGCGACCGTGTCGATGGCAAAACCGCCGCCATGATAGTAGATCAGGACCGGCAGGGGCCGGCTCGTATCGGGAATATAGATGCGGACCGGCACGTCGTAGACCTCACAGCCGTCCAATACCGTATCGACGACCGATGCCATCGGCACTTTCGGCAGCTCTTGTTCCCATGCCGTATGCAGCGACGCTTCGCGCATGGTAATCGGCGTCATGACAAAATCCTCACTCGTATGGGCAGCGATAAAAGCTGCCAGTTCCGTTTTAATTGCACTCATCGTAAACCCCTCTTTTCCTCTTCTTATATAGTTTTAAATTGTAACAAAAAATATCCCTTTTGGCACCGTAGGGGGCGCCACGCGGGCGACCTGCTGGATACTGGGCGGCACTCTCCCTAAACGGGAAAATCGCTCATATCCTGGAGCGGGCTTGCCACGTGCAAGCCCCTACTACAGAGGTGCTGCTTATATAGTTTTTAATTGTAGCACAAAACAGCACGCATGAATAGGATGGATACAAAAAAAGGGCTTGTCGCACGACGACAAGCCCTTTAAAGTTGTTAGTGGCTAGTTGTTAGTTGTTAGCGGAGGGGTTTAAATTTAAAGGTTTTCTCTGCAAACTACAAACTCTGTGCTACAAACTATAAAGTAAACGGGGCCGCGCATGATGGTAGAAGCCTTCGTGCGACAGCCCCTTTTTTTGAGTTTTAAGTTTGTAGTTTTTAGTTTGCAGCAAATGGTAAAAAATTTAAAACCACTTCTACAAACTACAAACTCTGTACTACAAACTATAAATAAAAAGGGGCTGCGCACGTGACCTAAGCCTTCATGCGACAGTCCCTCTAAAAGTCCTGTGTGGCGGAGAGCGTGGGATTTGAACCCACGATAGAGCGTTCGCCCTATACATGATTTCCAATCATGCTCCTTCAGCCGCTCGGACAGCTCTCCGCGTCTTACATATCTTTCCTGACATCTTCGGGATAAATGCCGATATGTAAAGTATGGTCGGGGCGACAGGATTTGAACCTGCGACCTCTTAGTCCCGAACCAAGCGCGCTACCAAACTGCGCTACGCCCCGTTGACCTGACTTATACATAATACCATATCTACGAAAAAAGTCAAGGAAAAAATTCAATCATCCCATCAGGCCAGCTTCTTTTCCCGGATGAAATCGATGAGCATGGCCGACGTATCGGCCATGAGGTCGCCGCACGATACGGGACCGCCGTTGGCCGGACTCTTGAGGACGCGGCAGCACGTCGCATGGAAGCGGTCGAGCCAGATTTTCTGGAATTCCCGCACAGGCTGATTGACTTCGGCCTTCGTCTTTTCCTCCGGCGTCGTGCGGCCGACGAGACAGCCCAGGACCAGACAGGCCCCGTTCAAAGCCCCGCAAAGACAGCCCGAACCGGCCACCCCGCCGCCGAGGACGGACACCATGCGCAGCGTTTCCGGCGGCAGCTTCAGATCCAGACAATCATTGCAGACCTTGACCACCGTTTCAGCACAATTATTCCCGGCCTGCTGGTACTGTGCCGCCAATTCTCTTACCTTTTCCATCATAAGACCTCCTTGAAAAACAGCATTTGTAGTACAGAGTTTGTAGTTTGCAGAAGATGGCTTTAAATTTAAAATATTCACTAAAAACTATAAGCTGCAAACTTAATGCTCAAAAAGGGGATGCCGCATATGCGACATCCCCTTTTTACATTCTGGCGGAGAGCGTGGGATTTGAACCCACGATAGAGCGTTCGCCCTATACATGATTTCCAATCATGCTCCTTCAGCCACTCGGACAGCTCTCCATGGCTTACACATTGTTTGATTATGCAATTGTTTGATGCCCTCGGGATCGACATCCAATGTGTAAAAATATGGTCGGGGCGACAGGATTTGAACCTGCGACCTCTTAGTCCCGAACCAAGCGCGCTACCAAACTGCGCTACGCCCCGTTACCTGACTTGTATATAATACCATACTGGAAGAAAAAGTCAAGCTTTTTTTCTCGTGTCAGGCGACAACTTCTTTATTTTTATGGATCCGCTTCCAAATGAATCCGCCGGCAATGGTAACGACCAGCAGGATGATTTTCAGTTCTGTCGGATTATTGGCCGCCAGGCTGACGTATTGGGCCAGGTAATGGTCTGTCGCCATCATGCCGCCTGAAGCCCAGCCGAGGATGGCGCCGCCGATGTAGATGAGGATGGGAAAGCGGTTCATGACTTTGACGACGATGGTGCTGCCAAAGACGATGATCGGCACGGAAATGAGCATGCCGAACATGAGCAGGCCCCAATGGTTATTGGTGACGCCGACGATGCCCAGGACGTTATCGAGGCTCATGAGGGCGTCGGCCATGATGATGGTCCGCACAGCCGCCCAGAGCGAGTCCTTGGCTTCGACGTGGACGTCTTCTTCCTGGTCGTCGGCGCCGATGAGCTTGATGCCGATGAGGACCAGCAGGATGGCTCCGACGGTCTTCAAGAAGGGAATCTGGAAGAGCCAGGATACGATAAAGGCCATGATGAAACGCATACAGATGGCCCCGGCCGTACCATATAAAATAGCCCGCTTCTGCAAATGCTTAGGCAGATTCTTGGCGGCCATGCCGATGACGATGGAATTATCGCCGCCTAAGGCCAAGTCGATGAGCACGACCTGCAAAATCATAGTGATATCAAAGACAAGCGTCGATTCTAACCCTTCCAAGGTAAGTCCCCCTTATACGTTAAGACAAATTTACATCTCCCCCATTATATGATAATTACGGTGGGATAGCAAGAAAAAGGCGCTGTCCCATGAAGACAGCGCCTTTTTCTGTAGGGGCGTCCACGTGGGACGCCCGCTCACACCAATCAAGTTTACAAGTATCTCTCATATCCCCGGCGGGCTCGCCACGTGCGAGCCCCTACAAACACCATATTACGAACGACAAATGGTTCTTATTTTACGATGACCGATACGCCATCGGGGATGACGGTGATTTTCGGGTCGGTAATGCCTTTTTTCGCCAAGACGTCTTTGGCCATAGCCAGGGCGTCGTCGATGGAGGCAGCGTATTTCATGTGCATGTCTTCAATCATCTGCTGCGGGGCTTCAGTGACCATGATGATGGTGAATTTCAGGAGCATACGCATGAGGATCTGGGCTTCCCACTGGTCGAAGACCGTTTCGTTGCGGCCGCGGGCCAGGATTTCGTCCATGGCTTTCTGGATGGATTCGGCATTCTTCAGGTTGTTGTAGAAATCTTCGCCGCCATGACCGTCAGAGCAGGACGATACGTCGATGATGACGCCGCCTTCTTTGCAGGTCGCTTCAGCAGCGGTCATGCCTTTGACGGACTGGTAAATGTTCTGGTCCAGGGGATAGCCGCCGTTGGTAGTGATGACGATGTCAGCCGGGACGGGTTTGACGCCAGCCAGTTTCATTTCAAAGTCAGCGCCGGCATAGTGAGCTTTTTCGCGGTCGCCGGCAAAGGCAGCGATGACTTTCTTGTCCGCATCGATGACGACGTTGCAGATGAAGGCTAATTTAGCCGCTTTAGCCGCATAGAGCATATCTTCATGAATGGGGTTGCCCTGGAGGATACCCGTGCGGGCGTTGGGGCTGTTGATGAATTCCGAGCAGTGGTTGGCCAGGACCGTGACCTTGCTGGCGATACCAGGCAGGACGGATTTACGGCCACCCGACATGCCGGCGAAGAAATGCGGTTCAATAAAGCCTTCAGAAATGAGCAAGTCCGCATTAGCGGCTACTTTGTTGATACGGCAGTCACCGCCGGACGGCAAGGTGCCGACGCTGACCATATCTTCGTCGTTGCGGCTGACATGGATGACGAATTTTTCATGTTCCGCAATTTCCCTGCCATACTTGTCGATCAGTTCTTCCTTCGTCGTAGCCCGGTGCATGCCCGTAGCGATGAGGATGGTAATGTCGATATCCGGGTTCCCCTTGCGCAATTCTGCCAGGAGCTGGGGCATGATGATGTGGCTCGGTACCGGGCGGGTATGGTCACTGGAAATAATGACGCAGTTCTTCTTCCCCTTTGCCAATTCGCTTAATTTCGGGCTGCCAATCGGGTTGGCCAGGGCATCGGCGACGAGTTCCGCTTCCGATTTCGGCGCCTTGTATTCATGGGCGTGGGAGACGAGGACGCCGGCGACCTGTTCTTCCGGCAGTTCGAATTTGATTTTTTCTTTGCCAAAGGGCAAGCTAAATGTATGCATAGCTGCACATCCTTTCTTGGTTCATTGCTATATATATGTTTGTGAATAGCCTGTAGTTGTATAAACAATATGTTTTGGGATGTAAAAAAGAAGAAAGGGCAAAGCCTTGCGCCTTGCCCTTTTCCTTTAGTATGTAACTGTGAATTATTCTTCGACAGGAACTTCGTCGTTGATGCTGACAACTTTGCCCGGATTCATGATGTTCTTCGGATCCAGTGCTTTCTTGACAGCTTTCATCATCTTGAGTTCAACCGGGTCGGTGTATTTTTCAAGAAGTGCTTCACGTTTGTAGCCAATGCCGTGTTCACCGGAGAGACGGCCGCCGAGTTTGTAGACGAGAGCGTAAATTTCGCCCTGGATCTTCGGAAGCATTTCTTCCCATTCTTCCTGAGTACGGTCATCTTTCAAGATATCGATATGGACGTTGCCGTCGCCGCAGTGGCCAGCGCAGTGCATAGCAACTTTGTATTTATCAGCCAAGCGGGAAATCTGCTGTACAGCACCCGGGATTTCCGTCATCGGAACGACGATATCTTCCATGGAGAAGACTAAGCTGCGAGCGCGGTCAGCTTCGAGGTAAGCTTTACGGGATTTCCAAATAACAGCCGGGTCAGCAACCAGGGAGTCGATAGCGTTGTTGTCTTCAGCGAGTTCAACGATTTTTTCGCACTGATCCATGAGGACGTCTTCGTTGTCGCCAGCGATCTGGATGATGATGTAGTTACCATTTTCAGATTTCGGCAGTTTTTCGTCGAGGAATACTTCGACCTGTTTGATAGAAGCGTTATCCATGAATTCTACGCAGACCGGAGTGATACCAGCGTTCATGACTTTCGGTGTCAAAGCGATAGCGTCGTCGAGGTTGTCGAATACAACCAGGAGGTCCTGCTGATATTTCGGAAGAGCAACCAATTTGAGGTAAACTTTGGTGATGATGCCGAGGGTACCTTCAGAACCGATGAAGAGGTGCATCAGCATGTAGCCTGTAGCGTTCTTACGGAATTTACCGCCGAGGGTTACGACTTCGCCAGTCGGAGTAACGACTTCCATGCCCATGACCTGGTCACGAGTTACGCCATATTTAACAGCGCGGTTGCCGCCAGCGTTGGTTGCAACGTTACCGCCGATGAAGCAGGAGTCCCCACTGCAGGGGTCGCCGCCGTAGAAGAGGCCTTCCTTCTGAACTGCATCCTGGAGGACAGACGTGGTAACGCCGGCTTCGGAAACACAAACCATGTTGTCTTTATCGATTTCGAGGATTTTGTTCATACGTTCAATGGAGATGATGACGCCGCCGAAGGTAGCAACAGCACCAGCTGCCAGGCCCGTACCAGCTGCACGAGGAACCATGACCGTATCGTTTTCATAGCAGAGCTTAACGACTTTGGAAACTTCTTCAGTAGTAGCCGGAAGAACAACGACCTGCGGTTCTTTCATGTAATGAGGGTCCGTTACTTCGTCATGGGAATACGGTTCGAGTTTATCTTTGTCCGTATAAACATACTTTTCGCCGACGATCTGTTTGAACTGTTCAATCAACTCCGGGGAAACTTTACCTTTTGCCATAATACATACCTCCAAATAGTTAAAATTATAAGCCTAACACTTATTGCTTCATCTAGTCATGACGACTAGATCTAAGACCGAATATAACGAAAGTATAAATTCATGTATCATTTTTATCTTCCGTTTATCTCTTACGGGTATTATTATACTCTACTTCTTCATGCATGTAAATTACATTTGCACATTTTACGCATATCATTTTTCGATTGATTCATCGTGTTCTATGACAACTTATCATAAGAACTGTCGATTTTTAAATAATCTAAAACAAAACGTAAAATTTTAAATAGTATTTATTTTTTCTTATTTTAATCTATGCATATTGGTAATACAGCATTATTCCCGTAAGGAAATGTTTCGCATATAGAACATTTCACATCCGATTATATCACATTGTTTATTATAGAAAAAGGTATGCTACATGGATATGTAGCATACCTTTTTATGCATCTCTGCTATATGGCGTTTTCTATTCGCTTATTGGACTAAGAAGGGAACGACGCTCGGAGCGATGATGGTAATGATACCTGCGATGACCAGCATGAACAGGCAATAACCAACAGTACCGCGCATGACTTCGCCTTCCTTGCCTTCAGCAACAGCACCGACAGCGCCGATACCAAGGGCGATACTCTGCGGCGAAAGCATCTTGCCGATACAACCGCCAAGGGAGCTGGCACCTGCAAGCCACGGCTGGCTCATGCCCAGGCTGGATGCAACGGATGTCTGCAACGGCCCGAAGAGGACGTTGGCGTTCGTGCAGGACCCGGTAATGAATGCGCCAAGACCGCCGACGAACGGAGCAACGATAGGATATGCATTGCCTGTTGCAAATACGAGGGCATCAGCGATTTCCTTGGTCATGCCGGAGTAGGTCATAATCTTAGCGACGACGACGACGGCGATGATGGTCAGGTACGTGAAACGCAGGCCGACGAAGTTATCTTTGAAGACCTGAGCGATCTTACCGATGGAAGCACCCTGATAGAGGCCGCCGAGGATGGTGGCGATGAAGATCATGACGCCAGGAACAGCGATCCATGTGAAGGTGTAGGGTTTGGCACCCGGGCCGGCATAGATAGGAACAGTCGTTTTAATCGAAGCCAGCGGACCGTTGATGAACGGGAACAGTTTCGACGTACCGACGAGGAATACGAAGATAAGGATGAAGATCATAGCTGCTTTGACGCCTTCACCGAAGGAAACAGCTTTCTGATTTTCTGTGTCAATATCGAACTTGTATTCCGGATTGCTTGTCGTCTTGCAAGCGCGGGAATAGAGGACGATGACAGCCATGATGATGATGGACGAAACCATGACCGGCAGTTCAGCGCCGATAGTCATGGAAATGAACAGTTCCGGAATAGCCAGGGCCAGGCCGGAGAGCAGGGTTACGATACCGACGCCTTTGATGGCTTTGATACCGCCGCCGATGCAGATGACGATCAGGAACGGAGCGATGAGGTCAGGAATAAAGGATACAATCGAGACTTTCGTAGCCAGGACGCCGGCATCCAAACCGGTGACAGCAGCCATGGTCGTCGTCGGGATACCGATGGACCCGAAGGACGGTGCTACGGCGTTGGAAATCAAGCAGGCGATGATGGTCTTGATCGGCGGATACCCGAGGGCAACCAGCATAGCAGCCGGGATAGCAACAGCCGTACCAAAACCTGCCATGCCTTCCATGAACGTCCCGAAGCCCCAAGCGATGAGCAGGAATACGACACGTTTATCTTCACTGACAGTGGTCAGCATCTGTTTGATGACTTCCAGGCTGCCTGTGGCTACAGTCAATTTGTAAGCGAACAGGGCCATGATGATGACCAGCAAGATCGGCCAGCATGCCAGGGCTACGCCTTCGAGGGCTGCCGAAATGGCAATGGGAACTGACATATTATAACAGAATACAGCGACAACAAATGCGATGATAGCCGCGATTGGGCACGCTTTCCAACCGGCCATCTTCAAGAACCCCAATGCTACGATTAGGAATAGGATTGGGAGCAAGGCCAATATAACCATTACATACCACCCTTTCATAATAAAATACTTTTCACGCCTCTAACAGGCAGGGGCTTATTCATGAACGAACCACGAATAACGCCATTTCTCACTTAGATTGCATCCGGATACAAGCTCTATGCTGTTATTATATACCTCAATGTCATATTTGTAAATTACATTTGGACATGAGCGTATACCTATTTTCGATATAGCGAACACCAATGTTTACTATTTTGCATATTACTGCACTAAAATGTGGAGTTTATAAGCCATAAATAATCGTTTATCATTTCATAAATGATTTTATGTAATTTAACGTTTTATGTATAAATCGCATAGCCCTTTTAAGTTGTTAGTGGCTAGCAGTTAGGGGTTAGCAGAGGGCGTTTAATTTAAAACCATCCGCTAACTGCTAACAGCTAGCCGCTGACTGCTAAAAAAGGCGCTGTCTTCATGGGACAGCGCCTTTTTTTAAGTGTAAACTATAAACTCTTATTCTTTTCTGCCGACGCGATGACGGCGTTCATGGTGGCAGCGCGGAAGCTGCTTTCTTCCAGGGTCCGGACGGCTTCGATAGTCGTGCCGCCTGGCGAGCAGACGTCATCTTTCAGGGCACCGGGATGGCGGCCTGTTTCCAGGACCATCTTGGCTGCTCCCAATACGGTCTGGGCCGCAAAGGTATAGGCCATCTGACGGGGCATCCCTTCGCGGACGGCGCCGTCGGCCAGGGCTTCGATGAACATATAGACGTAAGCCGGGCCGCTGCCGCTCAGGCCGCAGACGGCGTCGATGAGCTTTTCATCGGTCACGACGGCTTTGCCGAAGCTGGAAAAGATGGCGACGACATCGGCCGTTTCGGCTTCAGTCACGTTGACATTGGGCGATACGGAGGCCATGCCTTCGCCGACCATGGCCGGCGTATTGGGCATGACCCGGACGATTTTCGTTTCCGGACCGGTGTAAAAGGCCAGCTTTTCCAAAGAGATGCCGGCGGCGATGGAAATGAGGACGCTATCGGCCGGAAGGGATTCCCGGACGGCTTCCAGTGCCGATTCCATGATGTTCGGCTTGACGGCCATGATCAGGCCCTGGGACTGGCGTGCCAGTTCTTCCGGCGTGTCGACGACGACAGCTCCCGTTTCTTTGGCCAGGGCTTCGGCCTTTTCCTTGTGGATATTATAAAGATAGATATGGTCTGCAGCAATGGCATGGGCAGCTACCAGGCCTTTGACGATGGCCCGGCCCATATTGCCTGTCCCGCAGACACCGATTGTCTGGAACATAGGAAGCCTCCCTTTCCGATACGGACTTACTGTTTAGCGCCGACGGCATCCAAGGTCGCTTTAATCTTGGCAGCCAGGCCGTGGATCTTCTTCTTGGAAACGGAGCAGACAGCCAGGCGGATACCTTTGCCCAAGGGAACGAGGAAGATATTTTCTTTTTCCAGTTCATCGCAGACTTTCTGGGACCCTTCCATAGGGATCGTGATGAAGAAGCCCGAAATGTAACGCAAATATTTCAAGCCACATTCATCGGCTTCTTTCATGAACAAGTCAGCCCGTTCCTGGATGAGGTGGAAATATTTAGCCCGTTCCGCATCGAGTTCAGCGACTTTGGCCGGGTCCTTGCAGATATTGGCCATGACCTTCATGGCAGCGCTGTTGGAGTTCGACCAGGTAGCGCGGCTGGTATACTGGTTGATGGCGACGAATTCATCGGCAATATCCTTGTTCGGCGTGACGCATATCATGGCGCCCATACGCTGGCCATACATGGTGAAGCCTTTACTGCAGGTGTAGGCGACGACGATGAGGACGTTGTCCGGCATGTTGCCGAATTTCTTGAAGAATTTGCGGCATTCATGTTTTTCGCCGCTGTAGTCGAGATAAGCGACGTCGGAGACGAAGATGATGTTCTTATCCTTGCCTTTGACGACATCTTTCAAGAAGGCCAGGACTTCGTCCCATTCCGAATCGGAGAGGCCGTAACCCGTCGGGTTGTTGGCCGGCGAATTCATGATGATAACCGTGTTGTACTGTTTGGCAACCATGTCGCTGACGTTGGCTTTGAAGCTTTCCATATTGAAATGGCCATCGGGCGTGAGCAGTTCAAATTCACGGAGTTTGCGGCCATTATCGTTGCACATGGAGCCGTAAGCCCCCCAATGCCAGTCACTGGTCAGGACTTCATCGCCCCATTCGGAATAGTTGTGAATGACGTGATGGAGGACACCGGAACCGCCGGACGTAGCACAGGCGCGGATGTAGCCTTCCGGACGGGATTCACCGAAGCACTGGTCGATAGCAGCTTCCAAATAATCGGGATAGCCCTGGATCGGTGCATAGGCGACGATTTCTTTCGGCGTCAGGGCTTTATAGGCTTTCTGGACGACGTCGAGCATGATGAGATTCCCATCTTCATCGAGCATGGAACCGACAGTCCCATTAATAACTTTATCTGCCCCCAATTTTTCGGTCAAAGCTACGGCACGGTTGTTAGCACCAAAAATCTTATCTTCAGCACTCTTCCCTTTTGCCTGCGGTGCGGCAACACTTTTTACCATATGAATCAACTCCCCTTTCTTATGTACATATACATTTATACCACATTCAAAATCGAAAGACAATAAACATATTGCATATATCTGTCATGTATTCAAAATACAAAAGGAATAACGCCTCTTGGACAATCAAAGTTAATCCCATTTGCTATCTTAGCATAAAACGGTTGAAATTATATCATGACTCTCCTATAATAAAGAGTATATAACATATTTCGTGTTACTTTTATGCATTTTTATTCTATGAAAAGAGGTCTTTCCCATGAATCGTGTATTACGTTTTGTATTAGCCGCTGTGCTGGCCTGCTCGGCCCTCATGCTGACAGCCTGCCAGGGCAGCCCGTCCGGCTCGAATGACAAGAAGACGTACAAAATCGGCGTCCTGCGCATCGACGACAGCCTGCCCCTCTATACGGCAGAAACAGAAAAACTCTTTGCCAAACACGGTGTCGACGTCCAGGTCATTGAATTCAGCTCCGCTGCGGACCAGCAAAAAGCCATGGAAGCCGGTGAACTGGACGGCATGATGACCGACATGATCGTCACGGCCTTGCTGAAAAAAGCCGGTACAGACGTCCGCGTCGTCGCCATGGCCCTCGGTGCCGTCCCCCAGGAAGGCCGGTTCCTCGTCGTATCGTCGCCGAACAGCAGCATTACGACGCCGCAGCAGCTGGCCGGTGCCTCCGTCGCCATTTCAGAAAATACCATGATGGACTATTTGATGAACCAGTATGAACAAGAACTGGGGATTCCGGCCGCCGAAGTCCACACCGTTCAGATGCCGAACCTGGCCCTGCGCACGGAAGCCGTCCTGGCCGGTAAAGATATCCAGGCCGCCATCCTGCCGGACCCGCTGGCAGCCTATGCCGTCCAGCAGGGAGCCCACGTCGTCATCGACGATACGAAACTCCAAAAGAACTATTCCCAGTCCGTCGTCGTCCTGACTCAGGACATGATTGAAAAGCATCATGACGACGCAGCCCATTTCCTCGACGCTTACAATGAAGCAATCGAAAAACTGGACAGCCAGCCCGATGCCTATCGCGACATGGCTATGAAGAAGGCCAACATCCCGGCCGCCGTCGCCGGTTCGTACCGTACGCCGTCGTATACGGCCCACGCCCTGCCGACAGAAGAAGAAGTCAGCCGTATCATGAACTGGATGGTAGAAAAAGGCCTGTTGCCCAAGGCCTACAGCTATGACGAAATGGTCGCCCATGTCCAGTAATCAGCCTATGGCCGGACCGCTGCTGCGCTTAGACGACGTGGGCCTCGCCTATCACAACCGCAGGGGCATCCAGGCCGTGCTCCAGCACATCTCATTCAGCCTCGGCCAGGGAGAGCACCTGACCGTCTCCGGGCCGTCGGGCTGCGGGAAATCGACACTGCTGCGCCTCATCGCCGGCCTGCAGGCACCGACAGAAGGGCAGATTTACTTTGCAGGCCAAAAAATGACCGCTCCCAGGCCTGACCTGGCCATCGTCTTCCAGGACTATGGCCTCTTCCCATGGAAGACGGTCGAAGAAAATATTCTCCTTCCAGGCAAGCTCCACGGTTCTCCCCTGGATAAGGACCAGCTGGCCTCCCTCTTGGACACGCTGGGCCTGACAGCCGTCCGCCATCACTATCCGGGGGAACTGTCAGGCGGCCAGAAACAGCGGACCGCCCTGGGCCGGGCCATGGCCATGCAGCCGAAGTTGCTGCTCCTGGATGAACCCTTCTCAGCCCTGGACCCGGACATGCGCCGTCAATGCCATGACCTCTTCCAACAATACATCGTAAAGAGTCAGACCGCGACGATTCTCGTCACCCACAGTCCGGAAGAAGCAGCGGCCCTGGGTGACAAGACCATCGTCTTCGCCAGGACAGGAGGTGTCATCGAAGATGTCCGGAAAAATAAGTAATCCCATCGATATGGCCCATCTCCTGCTGGCCTTTTTCATCATCGGCGCCTTATGGCAGGCGGCCAGCATGGTCCTGAACAAGCCCTTGCTGCCGGCACCGTACCGCGTCTGCCAGACCTGGTATCCCCTGATGACGACAGGCGTCCTCTGGCCGCACATCGCATCCAGCCTGTACCGCATGGCCTGCGGCCTGGCCTTGGCCCTGGTGACGGCCGTCCCGACGGGGATAGCCGCCGGCCGCAGCCGCCGCTGGGACGCCCTGTTATCGCCTTTCCTCTATATCTTCTATTCCATCCCGAAAGTCGTCTTCCTGCCGGTCATCATCGTCGTCCTGGGACTAGGCGATTTCCCGAAGATCTTCATCATCGCCATTACCGTCTTTTTCCAAATCGCCATCATGGTCCGCGACGCCGCCAAGGCCATCCCGGAAGAACAAGTCATGACCATGCGCTCCCTCTGCGGGACGAAATGGCAGAACTTCCGCCACCTCATCTGGCCGGCCTGCCTGCCGGGCATCCTGACGGCCCTGCGGACATCCCTGGGCATCGCCCTGGCCCTGCTGTTCATTACCGAAACGTTCGCCGCCTTTTCAGGCCTGGGCTACTTCATCATGAACCGCATGGAAGTCCGCAACTATGAAGAAATGTACGCCGCCATCCTGACCCTGGCCGCCATCGGCATCATCGCCTACATGGCCCTCGATATAGCCGAACGGAAACTCTGCCCGTGGAAGAAGTAGCCGTCAGCCGTTAATGACTATCACCTGTATGCGATATCGTAGGGGCTTGCACGTGGCAAGCCCGCTATGACTATGTGAGCATAACGTATGCCGATATATGTGCGTGTTTTCCTGCATCACCTGTCATGTATGATGAATATACCATTATTCCGAACGGGCGCCCCACGTGGGCGCCCCTACTAGCAGCTAGCAGCTAGCAGTCAGCAGTTAGCATCCGCAGTCCTACGAACCATGCCTCATGGACCTGTTGTGTATATCGCCATTTATTCGCGGCGGGCCGCCCTAGCCGGGTCGGCCCCTACGCACAAGGCCGATGGCCGTGTTTTTTGCGTATTGCAGAATTGTGGCAACCGACATTCATTTCATCGCCTGTATGCGATATCGTAGGGGACGCCCAAAGGGCGTACCGTTATGGGAATTCCGCAAAATGCTGTGCAGAGAAAACGCCATTCGCAGGCCGC
>OBJO01000129.1_pt1 | contig 36970 bp, 25 predicted proteins | sample 1481741 | NCBI WGS metagenome assembly OBJO01 (sample SAMN06140803, study PRJEB22556) | human gut metagenome | host: Homo sapiens | place: China: Beijing | collected 2014 | reverse complement strand
TAAAAAGAATAGAAAAAAGCCGGATGGCTATTGACTAAGATATTCGATCGTAAATGATGTCGGGGGCAAAAGCCCCCGACTTTGATGCCTGCGGATTGCTCCGTGCTACGCACTCCCACAATCCTACCCAATATTCGCATATCGTGGGATTATCATCCCACTTTTATGCTCAGGAAAATAACAGAGGACATTTTCTGAAGAGAAGAGAGTGTACTCTGTTATTTTTTATGCCAAAAATGCGAAAAAGCCTTGACTTTCGGCGATAAACGTAATAAACTGAACGAGCGTGCGAAAAAAGGCAATGTTCTTTTGATGCACAAAAAAGGATAATGATTTGATTATCCGCAGCCCCTTGAGGCATAAGCCCAAGGTAACGAATAATTCATAGGAGGTGAAAAGAATGCCAACATTTAACCAGTTAGTTAGAAAAGGACGTCAGACTTCTGAGAAGAAATCTACAGCACCGGCACTTCAGAAAGGATATAACTCACTGAAGAAGCGTGCAACTAATGTATCTGCACCACAGAAGAGAGGTGTGTGTACAGCAGTTAAGACAGCTACACCTAAGAAGCCTAACTCAGCTCTGAGAAAGATCGCCAGAGTTCGTCTGTCAAACGGAATCGAAGTAACAAGCTACATCCCAGGAGAAGGACACAACCTTCAGGAGCATAGCGTAGTTATGATCCGTGGAGGAAGAGTTAAGGACCTGCCAGGTACAAGATACCACATCATCCGTGGAACACTTGATACAGCAGGTGTTGCTAAGAGAAGACAGGCTCGTTCTAAATACGGTGCTAAGAGACCGAAAGACGCTAAGAAATAAGTCGCGGATCGCAGTATAGTATTTCAGATTAAGTGTAACTAATAGTTAAATCGTATCACAAACAGAACTATGATTAGTCGTAGGTTGCGGATGCTATATAGATTTCGCGGCTGCGAGCACATGGAATGTGATCTCATAGAAAGACACATGTGAGTACCGATGAATTAATCCCGGTGAAACCGGAAAATATGATTAAGGAGGGAAGGACCGTGCCACGTAAAGGACATACTCAGAAGAGAGATGTATTAGCGGATCCAATATACAACAATAAAGTTGTTACCAAACTTATCAACAACATCATGCTGGATGGTAAGAAAGGCGTAGCACAGAAGATTGTATACGGAGCATTTGAAAGAGTAGAAGCTAAGGCTGAGAAGCCGGCTATTGAAGTGTTTGAAGAGGCTATGAACAACATGATGCCAGTTCTTGAAGTTAAAGCAAGACGTATCGGTGGAGCAACATACCAGGTACCGATCGAGGTTAGAGCTGACAGAAGACAGGCACTTGCACTTCGCTGGTTGACTATGTATTCACGTCAGAGAGGCGAGAAGACACAGGAAGAAAGACTGGCAAATGAAATTCTTGATGCAGCTAACAATACAGGTGGAGCTGTAAAGAGAAAAGAAGATATGCACAAGATGGCAGAAGCAAACAAAGCGTTTGCTCACTATCGTTTCTAATTATTTTAGGAGGAAAAAATCTTGGCTGGAAGAGAATATCCATTAGAGAGAACCAGAAATATCGGTATTATGGCTCATATTGATGCTGGTAAGACTACACTGACAGAGCGTATTCTTTACTATACCGGTGTTAACTATAAGATTGGTGATACTCATGAAGGTACTGCTACCATGGACTGGATGGAACAGGAGCAGGAAAGAGGTATCACAATTACTTCAGCCGCTACAACATGTCACTGGACATTGGAAGAGAAGACAAAAGTGAAACCGGGTGCGTTAGAGCATCGTATCAATATCATTGATACTCCGGGACACGTTGACTTCACTGTAGAGGTTGAGCGTTCACTCCGTGTACTTGATGGAGCTGTCGGCGTATTCTGTGCTAAGGGTGGTGTTGAGCCTCAGTCAGAAAACGTATGGCGTCAGGCAGACACATACAACGTACCGCGTATGGCATTCATCAATAAGATGGACATCCTTGGTGCTGATTTCTACAACGCTGTAGAGCAGATCAAGACAAGACTTGGAAAGAACGCAATCTGTCTTCAGCTTCCAATCGGAAAAGAAGACGAATTCAAGGGAATCATCGACCTGTTCGAGATGCAGGCCTACATCTACAATGATGAAAAGGGTGATGACATCTCTGTAACAGACATTCCGGAAGAAATGAAGGATGAAGCAGAGCTTTATCATACAGAACTCGTTGAGAAGATCTGCGAGCTGGATGACGACCTTATGATGGAATACCTTGAGGGTGAAGAGCCTTCAATTGATGCAATGAAAGCAGTTCTGAGAAAAGCTACATGTGAGTGTACTGCTGTTCCGGTATGCTGCGGTACTGCATACAGAAATAAAGGTGTTCAGAAACTCCTTGATGCAATCATCGAGTTTATGCCGGCTCCAACAGACATCCCGGCTATCGAGGGTGTTGATGAAGACGGTAACGAAGTAGTGAGACATTCTTCTGATGAAGAGCCGTTCTCCGCTCTCGTATTCAAAATTATGACAGACCCATTCGTAGGTAAGCTTGCTTACTTCCGTGTATATTCAGGTGTTATGAACTCCGGTTCTTATGTACTGAATGCTACAAAGCAGAAAAAAGAGCGTGTTGGACGTATCCTTCAGATGCATGCCAACAAGCGTGAAGAGCTGGATAAAGTATATTCAGGAGATATCGCTGCAGCAATCGGATTCAAGTTCTCTACAACAGGAGATACAATCTGTGATGAGCAGCATCCTGTAATTCTTGAGTCCATGGAATTCCCGGAGCCGGTTATCGAGCTTGCTATCGAGCCTAAGACAAAGGCTTCTCAGGGAAAACTTGGAGAATCTCTTGCAAAACTTGCAGAAGAAGACCCGACATTCCGTGCTCATACAAACCAGGAAACTGGACAGACAATCATCGCTGGTATGGGTGAGCTTCACCTTGAGATCATCGTTGACAGACTTCTTCGTGAGTTCAAAGTTGAGGCTAACGTAGGTGCACCTCAGGTTGCTTACAAAGAGTCCATCACAAAACCGGTTGATGTTGACAGCAAGTATGCGAAACAGTCAGGTGGACGTGGACAGTACGGACACTGTAAAGTTAAATTCGAGCCAATGGATGTCAACGGTGAGGAGACATACAAGTTCGAGTCTACTGTAGTCGGAGGAGCTATTCCGAAGGAATACATCCCGGCAGTAGGTGAAGGTATTGAGGAAGCTATGAAATCTGGTATCCTTGGAGGATTCCCGGTAGTTGGTGTTCATGCTAACGTATACGACGGATCTTACCATGAAGTCGATTCCAGTGAGATGGCATTCCACATCGCTGGTTCTCTTGCATTCAAGGATGCAATGAAGCAGGGATCACCTGTACTTCTTGAGCCTATCATGAAGGTAGAGGTTACAATGCCTGAAGAATATATGGGAGATATCATCGGAGACCTGAACTCACGTCGTGGACGTATCGAAGGTATGGATGATCTCGGTGGTGGAAAGATCGTACGTGCGTATGTTCCGCTGTCAGAAATGTTCGGATACTCTACAGACCTTCGTTCCAGAACTCAGGGACGTGGTAACTACTCAATGTTCTTCGAGAAATACGAGCCAGTACCGAAGTCTGTACAGGAGAAGGTATTATCCAATAAAAATGCCTAAAATATTATAAAAGGCTTGAAAATCGGCTAAGTTTGAAATATAATCAAACTTAGCCAGGTTTAAAATCGAAACCAAAACTAGGTTGCCCCATATCGGGCTATATTTTTAAGGAGGATATTCAAAATGGCAAAGGCTAAATTTGAAAGAAACAAACCGCATTGTAATATCGGTACTATCGGTCACGTTGACCACGGTAAGACAACTCTTACAGCTGCTATCACAAAAGTACTTTCTCACAGAGTAGAAGGTAACGCATCTGTAGATTTCGAGAACATTGATAAAGCTCCGGAAGAGAGAGAGCGTGGTATCACAATTTCTACAGCTCACGTTGAGTATGAGACAGCTAACCGTCACTACGCACACGTTGACTGCCCAGGACATGCTGACTACGTTAAGAACATGATCACAGGAGCTGCTCAGATGGACGGAGCTATCCTTGTTGTAGCTGCTACTGACGGAGTTATGGCTCAGACTAAAGAGCATATCCTTCTGTCCCGTCAGGTTAACGTACCATATATCGTTGTATTCATGAACAAATGTGATATGGTTGATGACGAAGAGCTTCTTGAACTCGTAGAGATGGAGATCCGTGAAGTACTTAGCGAGTATGACTTCCCAGGCGATGACACACCGATCATCCAGGGATCAGCTCTTAAAGCTCTTGAAGATCCAGACGGAGAGTGGGGAGACAAGATCATGGAACTCATGGACGCTGTTGACACATGGATCCCAACACCAGAGCGTGCTACAGACAAACCGTTCCTGATGCCAGTAGAGGACGTATTCTCTATCACAGGACGTGGAACAGTTGCAACTGGTAGAGTAGAGCGTGGTACACTTCATGTATCTGACGAAGTTGAAATCATCGGTATCCACGATGACGTTAAGAAAACTGTTGTAACAGGTATCGAGATGTTCCGTAAGCTTCTTGATGAGGCTCAGGCTGGAGATAACATCGGAGCTCTTCTTCGTGGTATCCAGAGAACAGAGATCGAAAGAGGACAGGTTCTTATCAAACCAGGTACAGTAAACTGCCATAAGAAATTCACATGCCAGGTTTACGTACTGACAAAAGACGAAGGTGGACGTCATACACCATTCTTCAACAACTACCGTCCACAGTTCTACTTCAGAACAACAGACGTAACAGGTGTTTGCGATCTTCCGGAAGGCGTAGAGATGTGCATGCCTGGAGATAACGTAGAGATGACAGTTGAACTGATTCATCCAGTAGCTATGGAGGAAGGTCTTCGTTTCGCTATCCGTGAGGGTGGACGTACAGTAGGATCAGGAACTGTAGCTTCTATCATCGAGTAATTTGATCTGAATATAGATTTATTATCGCAAGATAACGTTGTATCCAAACGTAAGATACCCGTAGAACTTCGGTTCTACGGGTTTTTCTGTTGCTTGGAAATATACAAAAGGGCAGAAAAGAATAACGAACAGTATAGAAAAACGGTTGCCGGGAGAGTGTCCTGACAACCGTTTGTGATAACAGAATGATAACAAAACATATAATTTTCGTAAATATGATAACAGACAAAGTAGATTTATCCACAAATCAAAGATATGACCATGGATTAAGTAAGATCATATGTCTTGATGTCATTGCCTTCAGTGCCCTTCTTAACGATAGTATGGCAACCTATCGTAGTTCCCATAGCACGCAGTTTCCATTCTTCCCGGGTAGCGTTCAGCTTATCCAGTTCTTCCTGTCTTTTATCAGCATCATCAATAGCTAATATTTCAGCTTTTTCCTTTTCATAGACATTTTTAAATCGACACCATTTCTTGAAAAAGTCCTGCATAGTAGGATTATCGAACGTCAGTGAAATCTTCTGATCAGGCGTTTCTGCAAGTAAGAGGTTCACTGAATCATCAATAGAAAATAACAGGGAGAGTACATCTCCGACTGTTTCAATATTAAAATCCAAAAAACACTTACATTTAATCCCAGTGCGGTTGCTATCTTTTCTAACTGATCCGGTTTTGGATTCCGGATTCTAAGTTCATATTTTCTGATCGTACCTACATTAATGCCGGACAGCTCGGCTAATTGTATCTGATTGTATCCTCTGAATTCCCGGTATGCCCGGATTTTTTTATCTACCATTATGGCTGCCTCTTTAATTATATTTGTGCTTCTATTCTAGCACAAAAGTGAATTATAGTAAGAAACATCAAAGAAGTCACAAAAGTGACTGGAAAGGAGGACAATATGAGAACTAATTATATGATGACTGTTGATGATGTCATGTAAGAATTAGGAGTGAACTGATTTACAAAGCGGCAGACGGTAGATTCTGACACCTGTCCGTGAATCACGGAACTATCTGATTTCAGCTGTCTGTAGATGGCTGCTGCGGACATGCGGGGATAGTTGGACTTGAAGTAGCGGATTCTTTCCTGAAGTTCATCATCCAGCTTCCTGCTCATACCTGCATCGGAACGACCTTTCGGAATGAGACCATCAAATCCGTGCTTCTGGTAGTTCAGATACCATTTTTCGATGGTAGCGGGGGCATAATTGTGAAGTTTTCCATCGGGTCCGAGAATTCCTTTTGCAGAGATTTCCGTGTAAAAAGCGGACTTGCTGGGATAGTTTTCATCAAGACCTGCGATAAGCGGAGCAATCGTTCTGTACCGCATCAGAGCGATTTCCTGTTGTTTTTCCTGTTTCATAGTGTTAAACCTCCTTTTCCACAAGGATACTGGAAAGTATGAAGGCTGTCGTGTAAGGTTATGTGGGTGGAACAAAAAGTATGTTCCTGGTGGTTTTAATCTGCATGAACTGCCTGGAAAAGTGTGAGAAACATCCGGAAACCAGCTTGGACAAATCTGTCAAACAGAGGGATACCGCCCGTAACCGTTCGCACCAGTGGAGACGGTAGTTCCTGAGAATGGATTTCAGGTTGTTTTCATCAACGCAGGCCTGTCCGTCTAATAGAGAGGCAAAGTCAGTCTGATGCTCAACGGCAATAATCGTGTTGACGTGTAGCTGGAGAGGAATCTGGGAATAGGGAACCATGGAGGAAAGAAGGAGAGCATGTGTATGACCACACTCTTTACAGTATACCCGGATCACAGAGAGCGTAATTACCGTATCAGCGAGCTGGATACTGCGTTTGTAAACGCCATGACGGATCAGGCACCCTGAGTGTCCGCAAGTGCATGGAATAAGTGCCAGATCAAGAGAATTTATCGTATTATTATAAAAATCCTGAGAAATATGGTTGTAGTTTTCTGTTTCAACTGTTATCATAATCGTGTGCATAGCGAGGCGTAGCCAGTGCTATGTGTTGGTGAAAGCAGAAGTCAAACTTTGGTCGGGGAGATTTCTGCCTTTTTATTTTCGAGCTACAAGGAAATATGATAACACAAGAAGTCTCAGGATAAAACAATCTGATGGAAAATACGTCAGATTTGGTTATGCTGAGACTTCTTTTAATTTGCTTGAAAAACAGAGAATGAGTTTGTTAGAGAGTGCTTGATAATATTATGATGAAAAGAACGGACTGAACTACACACTGCATGGAGATTATTATCTGCCGGATCTGGAAATCGATGAGGAGGAACCTGCATATAGGAAATATGGAATAATGCGAAAACAGTTTCTGAAGGAACACAGGAGTGCAAGGTATCAGTATCTGGTACTGACCGGGAAACTGACGGAGCATTTAAATCAGGTTGATAAGGAAGTAAGAGAAAAAGTTGAGATACTGATGGAACAGATGGCTGGACAGTGGGGCGTGACAGAAGAATTGAAGATGCAGGATCAGATGGAATGGGTGAGGAGGATGAATACTATTAAGAATGTTGCGGAAGAAAGTGTCATGAAAATTATATATTCATAGTAGTGGATAACCAATAAAAGGAAAAAACAAACGAAAGTATGTTCGTATTTTCGCTTGCTTTTTAAATTGCATTAGAGTATAATAGGGAAAAAACAGGTATAAATATATTCCCAGGAGTGATGAGAATGAGACAGGTACATATAAGAGTTGATGATGAGTTATATAATGAGCTAAATTCATATTCAGAAAAGAATGAACTGAGTATGCAGGACTGTGTCAGAGAAGCAGTAGCATATTATATGAGTGATGTAAAAAAGAAGAAGAATACAGGGAAAGAGACAAAGTTTACATTTATTGATCTTTTTGCCGGGATTGGTGGTATGCGTATTGCATTTGACCGGGCCGGCGGTCAATGTATTTATTCAAGTGAATGGAATAAATACAGTCAGCAGACGTATTTTGCAAATTTTGGAGAACAGCCGGAAGGAGATATTACAAAAGTTAATGTTGCAGATATTCCGGATCATGATATTTTGGTTGCCGGATTTCCGTGTCAGCCTTTTTCAATAGCCGGGGTATCAAAGAAAAACAGTATGGGAAGAGCTACTGGATTTGAGGATAAAACACAGGGCACATTATTTTTTGATGTCTGCAGGATATTGAAAGAAAAAAGACCAAAAGCATTTATGCTTGAAAATGTTAAAAATTTATGCAGCCATGATAAAGGAAGAACTTTTCAGGTAATCAGAGAGTCGCTGGATGAGCTGGACTATGAAATTTTCTATAAAGTTCTGGATGGACAGAATTATGTTCCTCAGCACAGAGAGAGAATATTAATTGTAGGATTTGACAGAGAACGCTATGGAGATAAAATTGATTTTGAGTTTAATCTTACACCACGTGTTCCAAAACCCGTTATGAGAGATATTCTTGATGAAGAAGTTGCAGATAAATATACATTGTCTGATAAATTGTGGACATATCTGCAGAATTATGCAGCAAAGCATCGAGCAGCTGGTAATGGATTTGGATATGGAATAGCCCCTTTGGATGGAGTGTCCCGGACATTGAGTGCAAGGTATTACAAAGATGGATCGGAAGTGCTTATTGCACAGGAAGGAAAGAATCCGAGAAGGTTGACTCCAAGAGAATGTGCAAGATTGCAGGGATTCCCGGATACATTTAAGATTCCTGTTTCGGATACACAGGCATATAAGCAATTTGGAAATTCTGTAGTCGTTCCATTAATGGGAGAAGTTGCAAAGCTAATAGTTAACAACATTGAAACAATGGATAATGAGAAAGAACAGGATATACAGAGGAAGGTGATTTAAATGTCAGCAGGCTATGCGGAAATTGCGATAACATCAGTGTTAAACAGTGAAAAAAGCTTTTGCAAATTTCTTTCGGCAAATGATACAGGTGCGACCGGTGCTCATCAGTCGGGAATACTGATTTCAAAAACTGCGATAGAAATGTTGTTCTCCAGAGGACAGCTTGAACAGGATGGAATACCTAAAAGGACTGTAAAAATAAAATGGCAGAATGATTTTGAAACGGAAAGCTGTTTTACTTATTATGCAAGTAAAAACGAACTTAGAATAACAAGATTTGGACGAGGATTTCCGTTCCTGCATATAAATCAGACAGGTTCGTTGTTTGTTTTTACAAAACAGGCAGAAGAAAACTACAGTGGATATTTCTTGGATACAGAAGAGGAAATTGAGGAATTTCTTAATGCGTTTGGCATCAGTCCGACAGAAACAAACAGTTTGATAAATGTTGAAAATGTCCGGGCAGAAACACAGGAACAAATGGCAATTCAGGAATTTATAGCAAATCTTGAGGTTGATTTTCCAACGTCAGAAGAAATGTCAGCTACTGCAAGATATATACAGGACAGAGCTTATGATCATATTGAATATATACAGACAAATCCGGACAGGAAAATAATTGACTGGACTAATATGGAGTATACGCTGTTTCGTGCTCTGGAGTATGCAAGATATGGAGACATTATAACTAAGGGATTTTCAGATGTGGATGAATTTGTAAAAGTTGCAAATATGGTCTTGAACAGAAGAAAGAGCAGAGCAGGAAAAAGTCTTGAACATCATCTTGCTGCAATATTTGATGGAAATGCCATTCAGTATTCAGCTCAGGCGGTGACAGAAGGAAATAAGAAACCGGATTTTATATTTCCTTCAGGAGAGGCATACCATAACAGCAGTTTTAACATTCAGAAACTGGTAACTCTTGCAGCCAAAACTACCTGTAAAGATCGTTGGAGACAGGTTCTGAATGAAGCGAACAGATTAAAAGATTCACCCAAATATCTTTGTACGTTACAACAGGGAATCTCAGGAGCACAGATGGATGAGATGCAGGCTGAAAATGTAGTATTAGTAGTTCCGGAACCATATATTGTATCTTATCCGAAAGACAGACGTGATAGAATCTGGACCATTGCACGTTTTGTGAAGTATATACAGGAAATCGAGGGATAATATGGACATCAAGAGTCCGGAAGAACGTAGCAAAAATATGGCAGCGATACATTCAAAGAATACGAAGCCGGAAATATATTTGAGAAAATTAATGTTTGCCAGAGGTTACAGATATAGCGTGAATTCAAAAAGTGTGCCGGGACATCCGGATATATACATGAAAAAATATAATACAGCGATTTTTGTACATGGGTGTTTCTGGCACAGACATGAAGGATGTAAATATGCTTACGTGCCAAAATCAAGGATAGAATTCTGGCAGAAAAAGTTTGATGCAAATATAAAGAGGGATGAATGTGTTCGAAAAGAATTGATGCGTAAAAAAGTCAAAGTAGTAATTGTGTGGGAATGCACAATAAAGAAAATGAAAAAAGATGAAGAATTCCGAGAAGATAAATTGCATCAACTGGAGGATTATTTGCAGAATGAACAATATAGCTTGGAGATTTGAAAAATAATTTCAAAAATAATTTCAGTGATTAGTGTAACTTGTTTTAATCGGAAAAGAATGATATACTGATAATTATCAGCACTCAACGAAAGGGAGTGCTAAGAAAGGGGTGCGGAAAATGAGTTTGCAGACATATTTTAAAGAATTTAACAAAGCAATAAAAATGGATTATGACGTTAAAAGTGAACTGAAAGAAAAAAGAGATATTTTATTAGGTATATTAAGAAATGATGACGATATGCCTGCATTTGATGAGTACAATCAGGGGAGTTATAGTATGCATCTGGGGGTTGAACCACTGGATAAAGAATATGATATAGATGTAGGTTTACGTTTTCATGTTAATCGTGATGATTATGAGCCAATGGACCTGAAAGAGAAAATAAGAGATCTGTTAAAAAATCATACTGAGTATGGCACAAAAATAAAAAAACCATGTGTGACAGTAACATACAAGAAAGACGGCGAAGCTGCATATCATGTGGATTTAGTTACTTACGTTTATGAAGACAAAGATGATTCTGACAGTCAGTTATATCTTGCACGTGGAAAAAACAGGGATTCAGAAGAAACATGCTGGGAGAAATCTGATCCGGTTGGGCTTGTAGAATATGTTAATGATAAATATAAAGGTGATGATAACAAAGAAGATCGCGAACAATTTCGCAGAGTAGTAAGATATATAAAACGTTGGAAAAATAAGAAATTCAGTAGTTCGGGAAATGCAGAACCACCAAGCATAGCAATTACGTTAATTGCTGTAGATCATTTTGAAGCTTCAAAAAAATATGATTATATAGAAGAAAAATATTGTTATGATGATTTACAGGCTGTGATTAGTTTTGCAAAAGAAATTCAAAACCTGTTTGTATTTAAAGAAGTGAATGAAAATGGACGGTTAATGTACACTATAGAATACAATTTGTCTTCTTTATTGAACTTTGAATCCGATGTTAATCTCTTCAGAAAGATGTCAGATAATTATATGACAGATTTTAAAGAAAAGATTGATAATTTGGTTAATGATCTGGAAGCTGTAAAAAGTGAAACAGATGAAGTGGAACAGTGTAAGATGCTGAGTAAAATTTTTGGAGATGATTTCCCGATTCCGGAAAAGAAAAATGCAGCCAAAAAACAAATGAATTTTATACCTTCAACAAGTGCATCAGGAGTAGATTAAGATGTTTTCACCAGAAGAACTAAAACGAATCTTACAGGAAAGCGATGTTATAAAAAATGTAAGCATTATAAAAGAGGCTAAATTATTTGAAAATGTCTATCAGACAGTTTTGCAGGGAGAACTGGTAATAAATGAAAGAGAATCGTTTGTTGTATATATAGCAGTTCCGGAAAAATGGTATAGAGATTTAGTGGATATATATGTTGCAGATTATAATGAACTTGCTTATATGCCACATATAGATAATAAAGGAAAACTGTGCTTGTTTGAAACAGAAGGTATTTTGATAGATCAGAATTTACCTGGAATTATGATGCAATCATTATTGCGTGCACAGACAATTTTGAAACAAGGTTTTTCTGGAGAAAATAAAAACGATTTTATAAATGAATTTGAATTATACTGGGCTCAACTGAAAGATTGCAGAATTGCACATTTGGCAGTGGAAACAGATAGAAAAAATCGTATCGTAAAAGGGGGCATTAAAAAAAGTTCCAAAAGGAAAAAAGAAAAACAGATAGAGTATATAAAGAGATGTAAAAAAGCACCGATTTATATTGGAGAAAATGTTGAAAGTTTAAAACGTTGGAATCTGGAAAAAACGCCGGTCATGAATATAGCATATTTTATAATATATTCTGAAAAATATATTTTTCCACCGGACATAAGAAAAAAACTGTCGATAGATTATTTGAATGCTCTTTTACATTTTGTGCCGGAGGGAGAACTTGCTTCAATTATGCCACGTTCTCGACAAGATAGAATTGTTGTGTTTGAAATTCATCAGCCATCAGGACAGACACATCTTGTAGGAATGTATATAAAAGGTGGCATGTTAAAAGAGACTTCTCTGGAAAAAGTAGAAGAACTGCAGCCGTTGCTTATGGAAAGAGCTGATAAAAAGTTTTTAATGAAGCGTGTAACAGAACAGGACAGCGAAAACTATAAAAACAGAATACTTATAATAGGCTGCGGTTCGATTGGTGGACATGTTATATGCGAGTTCGCAAAAGCAGGATATGAGGATCTTACTATTGTTGATTATGAGAAATTGACGGAAGAAAATATATTCAGGCATGTGTTAGGAATGGAATATGTTAATCGTTACAAGTGCGAAGCTTTGAACACATATATACAAAAAAATATTCCGGAAGTAAAGATAACGACGTTGGCGGAAAGAATTGAAGATGCAATTACAGAAGAAGATATTAATTTTGAAGACTATAATCTGATTATCTCAGCGGCAGGAAATCATAATTTAAATCGTTGGATTAATTCATGGATACAAAATAACAAAATCAAAGTGCCGGTTGTTTATTTGTGGAATGAAGTATATGGTATTGGAAATCATGCTGCATATATAAAATATGGAAATTGTGGATGTTATGAATGTTTTTTTGACCGGGATGAAGAAACAGGAGAACTATATGACAAAACATCGTACTGCATGAGGGGACAGATTATAACGGAAAGTGCGGGAGGGTGTGGAAAGACTTACGTGCCATATGGAAATTTGGTTTCACTAAAAACAATGTTACTTTGTTTAAAGATGGTCAAAAATATTTTTGAAGAAAAGCTCGATGACAATTTACTGATATCTTTAAAAGGAGATAGTGACTATCTGGAAAAACATAATCTGGAAACATCTGGCCGATATTTGCGACAACCGGAACAGATTAAAATATTGACTGGTAAGCAATTTGTAAATATTAATTGTGGTGTATGTAATGATTGTAACGGAAAGTAAAAACAGAAAAATAAAGATATGCGATCAAATATTGGAAGAAATATATAGTCAGGTCCAGAAGAATGATTATGATCCAGAGAAAGGTGGAATTATAGTCGGACGGGAAAATCTGAATAATGAAAATATAATTCTTGAGTATATATCTAAACCATTAAAAAATGATATATGTACCAGAACCAGATATACCAGAAAAGATGAAGGGCATTTAAAATATTTTGAAAAATTGTATAATGAAAATAATGGTGTGTATGCATATTGGGGGGAATGGCATACACATCCGGAAGATATACCACATTATTCAATTATAGATTTAAAAAATTGGAAACGTATTGGTAAAGAAGATCCTAAAGGGGTACAATATCATATCATTGCCGGACGTAAAGCATTCAGCATATGGAGAATGCAAAAAGGAAAGCTTTGCCCGAAAAAAATACGTGAGGTAAAATGGAATGAAATCAGTTTATGAATGGTTAAAAAATAATATCAGACCAATATTGCAATTTTTGTTGCTTGGCGGTGTGTTCTTTGCTCCGAGAATCTTCAAAATTACAGAGTCAATAAAGGATCCGCCTAAGTTGGAAGCATCACAAAAAATATGTGATTATGTTTTTTACTTTGCCTGGAAAGGTGGAGATTGGGCAATTGGTGTTTTCTTTTTTATAGTAGTCTTGTTTATAATTAGAAAATGGAATAAAACAGCTATGTTTAATAAAGGAAACTATTACAAAAAATACATGTATGGATGGTATTTGATATGTTCAATTATATTGGGATATAAGGAATGTAACCTTATTCAGGTACCGATATATATGCAATTTAAACTGGTGTTAAATGACACATTTGAAAAATATAATTGTGGAGAGTTTGGTAAAAAGGAAAATGATATTGTTTCAGTAAATAAATCAAATTTTTCGAGTACAACAGATGAAGTGAATATAATGATTTCCGATACATATCCGCTTTCATTGAACCAATTACCGGACATAAAGAAAAATTTACCAACATTATTAATATCGCGTAATAATACTAACGATTTTAACAGATATGATAGTCCTGAATTAGTAGGGCGTGTTGTTAATGAAGTCAGGAGCTTAAATAATAATATAAAAAAAGTAAATGTTTATGCTACAACTAACCCATTAAATACAAAGAATATTGCCAGCAGTGCTTTTAAACTTGGAGGAAGAGATAATTTTGATGAAGTAAGAGTTTTCCAGCAAGAAAGGGATGGAATAAGAAAATTTAATAATAAGGGAATTGTCGTTTATAAAAGATAAGTCAGTGATAACACCATGATAACAAAATCTCCAAAAACCACACGGACACAACGGAAAATCCGGATTTTCCGCCACAAATCACACGAAAAATCACCATTTGCACACCACAATACACCGGTCTGATATCGTGAGGGTGGACGTACAGTAGGATCAGGAACTGTAGCTTCTATCATCGAGTAATTTAATCTGAATATAGATTTGTTATCGCAAGATAACGTTGTGTCCAAACGTAAGATACCCGTAGAACTTCGGTTCTACGGGTTTTTTTGGTGCTTGGTTGCAAGAAAGGACTTGATTCGATGAGAAAAGAATATATATTAATATTTAGCCTGGGGTATGCGATGGTGAAGTGTAATGGTTGCACGATTAGATAAATAAGCAGACTTCCCCAGACCACCAAAAACTTAGAGTTCACAGGGCGGTTATTTTTGTGTCTTATTATTATCCCTGTCGAATATGTATCCGTCACAAACGCAGGAGATGCTGAAGCTGACGACCGTAAGGAAAGCCACTTTTATTTAAATGATAGAGAAGCAAATAAAAGTGTGTTATACTTAAGAAATAATAAATACACCAAAAGCGGATTTGCAAAGGAGGGAGTATCATGAGATGTCCATATTGCAACGAGGAAATGATATGTGGTTCGGTTCAGAGTCAACGAGAAATTTTCTTCACAACGAAGCCTGACAAAAATTGGCTTATACCGTCAATCAATAAAAAAGACGAAATCATATTAAGTTCTCATAATTGGTCGAAACCAACCTGTATGGCATATCATTGCCCTGCCTGCAGGAAAGTTATTATTGATTATTCAGTTAAAAGTGAATAGAAGCTGACCAATCGGATAAAAAATCATATGCTGAATAAAAAGGTATAATTTAGATATGAGGACGATCAATAATTTATGTGCAATTATTGCACGAAGACCAGATGCGATTGCATTTGTAAATGAAAGTGAGACATGATGGAAATGAAGTCACGTTTACCTCAAATAATCTACACGCTGACGGCAATCTTTACAGCCGGCACAGTTGCAACTACAGTTTTATACCAGTCAACGTCGAAAGAAATCCTGCTGACATTAGCGATTAGTTTTGGTACGTGTGCATACCATTTTATTATGAGACTACTGGTGGGTTCCATTGTCAATTCCATTTTGCACAATAAAGTAGATTACTGCAAACGCTGGTTTCAGGTGAGTGAATCCGAGAAAAAGATTTATGAAAAGCTTGGCGTAAAAAAATGGAAAAATAAAATGCCGACCTACAGACCGGACTGGTTTGATCCGAGACTCCATAGCTGGAAAGAAATCGCACAGACCATGTGCCAGTCAGAAGTGGGGCATGAGATTATTGCGGTATTGAGCTTTTTGCCGGTTTTCGCCGGGATAAAATTTGGAGCATATCCGGTTTTCATTATTACTTCCATTGTATCTGCAGGAATGGATTTGATTTTTGTAATTATGCAGCGGTATAACCGGCAGAGAATCATGAGAATACTTGCAGCAAAAAAGTAAAAATGTTTACACAGCAAAAAATGTAAAAATGCTTACCACCTTGACAAGCAGTAAAGATCAAAGTAAAATATAACCTATCGGAATGGTAGGAAAACTGCAGATAAAAAGGAGGGAACAACATGGAACATATTGCCAGAAAAGATGCTTTTGAGTTACTTAAAAAATATAATAAAGATCCATTTCACATTCAGCATGCTCTGACTGTAGAGGCTGTTATGAAGTGGTATGCAAATGAACTGGGATACGCAGAAGATGCAGAATACTGGGGGATTGCAGGACTGCTTCATGATATTGATTTTGAATTGTACCCGGAAGAGCATTGCCTGAAAGCACCGGATCTTTTAAGAGAAGCTGGAGTTTCAGAAGATCTGATCCATGCAGTATGTTCTCATGGATACGGAATCACAGTAGGTTGTGGAAAGACGATTGATGTAGAGCCGGTTCACGAGATGGAAAAAGTACTCTTCGCGGCAGACGAACTGACAGGTCTGATCTGGGCGGCTGCACTGATGCGTCCGTCAAAAAGTACAAAGGATATGGAATTAAAATCTCTGAAGAAAAAATATAAAAGTAAAGGATTTGCTGCAGGATGTTCAAGAGAAGTCATTGAAAGAGGTGCAAAGCAACTGGGCTGGGAACTTGAAAAGCTTCTTACCATGACCCTGCAGGCAATGGCAGCATCTGAAGATACGATCCGGGCTGAGCTGGAAGAAGAACAGGAATAGGGAAGCACATAGGAATTGAACAGAATTCCACCTGATAAAGAAAATGATTGGAGAGGTAAAGAAGGCTGCAAAAGCATTTGAAAGAAATGTTTTTGCAGCCTTCTTATATAAAAAGCAAGGGGAACAAGCAAAGTGATGCAAACAAGCACGATAAAATTGTATAAAATAACAAAAATAAATAAAAAGAAACGCCGATATTGAAAAAAAAGAAGAAAAAAGATATAATTATATGCAAAGTGAAAATGGCACAGAGATAAAAAATAGGCAAAATATCTAATGGCATGGAGGGGCGAGTTTATGAAAAACAAATTAAAGCGAGTTACCATTGCAACTTTATCTGCTTGTATGATTGCAAATGCGGTACCGATACCGGGGAATGTAGCAAAGGCAGCGGTGACGCAGGAGATGATCGATTTTACCGACGAGAACAGTCAGGGCGGCTGGGTAAAAGATGGGGCAAATGGAACGATCACTTTCCAGAATGGTGAGGGTGATAATGGATTTATGGTACTTGAGTCTGCAGGAGAGTCCTTTTTCAAATATGGAAATTCCAAAACCCGTCAGGATGGAATTCTTGAAATGGATCTTACCCTGACGAAAGGACCGAATGGGGCGAGAATGTTGATTTTGTTCCGTTACAATTCTTCCTCTGACTGGGAAGGAATTGGAGTAGACGGTACTCACTGGTTCTGGCAGAAAGGTTCTTCTAACTGGGGAGATCTTAATTCCACAAAGACGACGTTTGATGCATCAGATATAAACCAGAAGCATCATATCAAACTGGAGTATCGTGGAAAGCAGATCAAGGTTTATCAGGATGGAGAGGTGATTATTGATCAGACAGTAGATGCATTTAGTGATACGATGTCCGGACAGATTGGAATGAGAGTCTGGGGAGAACCAACAGAAACCCATGGATGTGCTTTGAAGTTTGACAATATAAAAACTTCCGATATTTTTTCAGCAGTTTCGATTGATCCGAAAAGTGTGAAACTTGAACAGGATACAGCGGCAGCACAAGATATTGAAGTGGCAATAACAGGCGAGAATACATTAAGTGCGATTAAAAATGGATCAGAGGTATTGGAAAGGGGAACGGATTATACTGTAAATGGTCAGAATGTCACAATTAAGACAACTTATCTTGAAAAGATCAAAAGTCAATCCAGTACAAAGCTGGTTTTTGAATTCGAAGATGGGCAGACACAGACATTCACGATTAATATTAACATTCCGGAACCGACGGTATCCTATACAAGAAATTTTGCGGCAGACGGAGCAGACGGCTTTACGAAAAAGAGTGGAAGCGGTTCTATGAGTCTGGAAAATGGTGCCATGAAGCTTCAGGGAGATGGCGTATTTATTGATGATAATTCGGCAAGCCTGAAAGACCAGGAAATTGAATTTACATACGATCCAATGAATGATAATTGTGGATATGGGGCAGTTCTCCGGTATGTAAGTGATAATGAGTATTTCTATGTTGGACCGTCTTCACAGAATAATCAGCATTATACCAGATGGAATATCTGGAATGCACAGGGACAGTCACTTCTTGGAAGTGAATATAATGACAGTGGTTTTATTCTTGCAAATAGAGTGGTTCCATATAAGATAAAAGTAAGGATTGTGGACAAGTATGTGACAGTATTTGTTGATAATGAGGAAATTCTTAATAGAGAACTTAGTAATGTTACGACAAATCCGGGAAAAGTGGGATTCAGAACCGGAAGTAATAATGGAATGCTCATCCAGAAGTTTACGCAGGAGAATGCAGCTGTACCGACAGTTGTGGAAAATACAGAGCCTGTAACAATTCAGTCAGATGCCATGACAGTCCGTCTGGACCGTGCATTCCCACGGGTAATCGATTATACATTAAAGAACGGTGGGGAGACTGTAAAAGGACAGGAACTTGCATTACATCAGATTGAGTTAAATAATAAACTTTATACACCGGATGTTACAGCAGATATCAGTGAGAATAAAGCGGTTTATCATGTGTCAGAGGCGACGACAGGAATTTCATTTGATGTTATATTTACTGTAGAAGGAAATGTCCTTTCTATGAATGTAAAAAATATAGTTGATGATCAGACGAAACTGTACACTTTGAATTTCCCGCGTCACAGTTTGATTTCTATGTCAAGTAAAGATGCGGACGGAAAGCTGACTGTAAATAATTATCAGGGACAGAATGCGATTTCGCTTTCTTCAGCCAATGCATCAGAAGCATATAATGAGACGACGCTTGCAGTGTTAAGTAATCGGAATGTTGCTGCTGCATTAAGTGGAGAATCATATAAAAACCGTCATGAAGTAGCATACCAGACGTTTGCGGCAGGAGACCATAATTCTACAGGTTTATGGATGAATGAGTATACTTACCGTGGACTGGATGGAGAGATAATGTATCTGCCTGCAGTCAAGGTAGCGGTCACAGCAGATTGCAATGGAGATGGAAAAGTAGACGCTCAGGATGGTGCGATTGTACTTCGGGATAAGTGCATGACCAGAAAAAGTGGAGCGGACGAAGTGACAGACTCCTGGACAATGATCGCAATGAATGTAGGATCCGAAGCTCAATATCCATTTCTCCGTATTTTGGATAATGTGAAGAAGATGTATCTGGCTACAGATGGATTTGGGCAGAATATTATTATCAAGGGATATCAAGGTGAAGGACATGACTCATCTCATCCGGATTATGCAAATTATAATAAGCATGCTGGTGGTCTGGAAGATTTCAATACTTTGCTGAGTGAGGCAGAAAAGTATAATGCACAAATAGGTATTCATGTAAACCAGACAGATACTTACCCGGAAGCTCCGCAGTATGGAAAGCTTGCAGCAAGCCTTCCGGCCTGGGATTGGTATGATAGTTCAAAAGGCATTATTCGTGAGAACGACGATCTTGACACATCAGAAAATGGATTGGATGGACGTTTTTCGCAATTATACGATAAAGATACGCAGGGAAAGATTGATACGACATATGTAGATGTATTCTTTGGAACAAGATGGCCGATGTATAAATTAATACAGAATATAAAAGGCCGCAACATTATTCTTGGAACAGAGAATCCTGATGAAATGGTTTCCCACAGTGTATTTGTCCATGGTATTCAGACCGGGGCAGGCAACTTTAAAGGAGCAGGAAATCTGGTTCGTTTTGTAGAGAACAACCAGTCTGATATTTTCCAGGGAACAACTTTGTTCAGAGGAATACAATCGAGAAACAACGGCGGCGATACAGGCGGAGCAAGCAAAGGTGGTGCTGGTATTGACGGTTGGCAGCAGTCTTCACAGGGAAATAATGCAGCAAGTATGAATGATTCGCTGGATACATTTTATTGCGAAGTACTTCCGGCTAAGTTCCTTGCACAGTATCCGCTGATGCAGTATGAAAGCGAATCGCGGGCAGTTCTGGGAAATAGTAACGAAGTAGTAACTGAGATCGTGAATAACGTTAATGTTATTACGCTGGACGGTGAAAAAGTTGCCGAAGGAAATAAGATTTTCATTCCATGGGAAAAGGATGATGATGAGCAGGGTAAGATTTATCATTATAATAAAGATGGAGGTTCAAGTACCTGGACACTTCCGGAATCCTGGGGAAATGTAACTGAGGTAACGATTTATAAACTGTCTGCAGAAGGAAAATCTGATAAGAAAACGCTTCCTGTGACAGGACGTAAAGTAACAATTGATGCGACAGCAAAAACAGGATATGTACTTTACAAAGAGGATGCTGTAAAAGTTGATACGGCTGATACGATGGAGTGGTCTACAGGATCTCCTGTGAAAGATATGGGATTCGATTCCTATAATTTTGATGAGTGGAAACCATCATCTACATCTGATAGTGTAGATCATATAAAGATTAAGGATAATAGTCTTGGAAATGCACACCTTTATATAGAGGGAACAAAAGATGGACAGGTAAGTCAGACTTTAACAGGTCTGGTTCCGGGGCAGGCTTATTCGGCATCTGTATGGTGCATTACTGATGATGGACGAAAGGCATCAATTGAGGTAAAGAACGGGGACGAAGTAGTTTCAAATTATATGGAACAGAGTAATGTCACGTATGGAGTTCATCATAATGATAAATATTTGACTAAGGCTCAGCGTATGCAGGTACGTTTTACTGCGGCATCTGACACAGTCAAATTAACGCTTTCTGCAGCAGCAGGAAAAAGCGATACATCGGTTGTTGACTTTGATGATGTGCGGGTGGCAAAAGTTGATGCTTCTACTAACCCGGATCCGAATAAGTATACTTATTGGGAGGATTTTGAAAATGTAGATCAGGGCTTTGGAGTATTTGTGTCTACGGAGTCTGATCAGTCGCATTTATCTCAGAAAAATCCAGTGAATCCAGAGTATACGACGGATGTGATTGATGGAAACTATTCTTTGAAGATTCGTGCAAAAGATTATATGAGAACCATTCCATCAACGGTTAGATTTAAACCGAATACAGAGTATAAAGTAGGCATTGAATATAAAGCACCAAGTGCAAATGCGTTTACTTTTGCAGTAAAATCTGATAAGGCTTCAAAGACGCTTGCAAGTGCGGTGGCAAATGCCCAGAGTGGAAAGCTTGTTCTCGAGTTTACAACAGGTGATGAAGAAGACTGCTATGTAGATATTACAGGACAGAGCAGTGAATATTATGTTGATAATTTCTATGTAGAAGAGGCATACATCCCGGCAGACTTTTCAGAGTTACAGAAGGCAGTAGATGAGGCAGAAAAATTAGACAGAACGGTATATATGACAGAGTATTATGCCGGTCTGGACAAGATTCTTGCGGAGGCTGAGAAAGTACTTGACAATCCACGGACAGAGCAGAGTGAGGTTGATGAGATGACCCAAAAAGTGAGGGATGCAATAAATGCATTACAGCCACTTGCGACAAATGCTGACTTTGCAGCACTGGAAAAAGCAGTAGAGGAAGCTGAGAAAATTATAGTAAAAGATTATAAAGACACATCGGATTTTGAAAGTGCATTAGCTGCTGCAAAACTTCTTTTGGAAGGCAAGGAAACGAAAAAGGAACTTAAGCATACAGAGGTAGCAACAGCAACTGATACGCTCGTTGAGAAGCAGAAAGCACTAAAACCGGTAGATCCAAAACCGGTTGACCCAGATCCGGTAGATCCAAAACCGGTAGATCCGAATCCGGTAGATCCAGATCCGGTTGCCCCAGGCAAGCCATCTACTCCGGATAATTCGAATGGTGCAGGACAGACGACAGGAAGTGGCAAGCCATCTGCTGACCAGAAAAATCCGGCGATGGGTACAAAAAAATCTGGAAAAGCAACAAAAACCGGCGATACAACTCCGGTTGTACCGGTGGCAGGAGGGGTACTGGTCTCTGCAATGATGCTTCTTGCAAATTTTCTCAAAAAGAAAAAAGACAATTGAGATGAAAGAGTGATGTTTGAATAAAAAATATGCTCCGTTCAGGCAGACAGGAACAAGAAAACCTGTTGCCTGAAGGAGCATATTTTATCTTAAGCACTCTTTGCATTTCCACTGACCAAGACCTCATATTCACGCAGCTTCTCTTTCGCCTGTGGAGTTAAGTGTCTTGGAACTTCAATCTGAACCGTTACATACTGATCACCGTGAACCGAAGGATTCTTCATGGAAACAATTCCTTTTCCCTTCAAGCGGATCTTAGAACCGGACTGTGTACCCTCACGGATCTTACAAAGCACATTGCCATATAAAGTCTGAACCAGTGCCTCACCACCAAAGACAGCCGTTGTGAAAGGTACAGTAACCGTCGTATAGACATCCATTCCATTTCGCACATATCCCGGCTTGTCAGCAACTTTAACTTTCAACATCAGATCCCCGGCATCTCCACCATTTACACCGGGCATTCCCTTACCACGGAGACGGATCGTCTTACCGGTGTCGATTCCTGCAGGAATATGAACCTTCAGTGACTGGGAAGGATTTCCCGGAGCATTTGGATCCTGTAATGTAATGACCTTGTCACAGCCAAAAGCAGCTTCATCAAAACCAACGGTTACTTCTGCATTCAGATCGGATCCCTTTGACTGAAAACCACCGGACTGGAACCCACCATGGAAGCCGTTCCCAAAACCGGAAGAAGTCTTGCGGGAGGTTCCTCCGTGGAACATATTTCCGAAAATATCTCCGAACATATCATCCATATTACCACCCTCAAAGTGGTATTCCTGATACCCACCGTTTCCGGTAAAACCGCCACCACTGAAACCACCACTGCCAAAACCATTGCTGCCAGATCCGGTTCCGTCAGATCCGGCTCCACCAAAGCCACTTCCATAGAATCCACCATGGAAACCACCGGTGCCGTAACCGCCGGCTCCATCGGCAGCACCGCTCTGGTCAAATGCAGCGTGACCAAACTGGTCATAAAGTTTCTTTTTCTCAGGATCACTCAGGATATTGTAAGCTTCTGTGATCTCTTTAAATTTCTTTTCGGCCTCTTTATCACCGGGATTCGTATCCGGGTGATACTTTTTAGCAAGCTTTCTGTAGGCTTTTTTTATTGCTGACGGATCGGCACCTTTCGCCAGTCCGAGCAGTTCATAGTAATCTCTTTTCATAGACTCACCCTCATATCTTTCCGTTACGTTTGTATCATCTGATCTGCATTACTTTTTACACTATTGTATGCAAAGAAACAGTATCATTCATACTGTTCTATATGTAATATAGCAAAGAGAATAAAAGCCGTCAAGGGAGAATCAAAAAGAATGTTCCGAATTAGACAAAATAAGCGTGGGAATCAACCGAAAAGAACGAGCCGAAAAATTCTGCTGTTGTTATAATAGTATTAAGTCAGAGTGGGTAAGCTCGTGTGTAGACAGAACAAGATTTCAGAACAGGAGGGGATGCGGAGTATGAAGAATCGAAAAAAGCAGTTCCTGAAGATCGGAATTGCAGTATTGGTGATCGCGGTCGCGGGAATTGTTGCCGGGGTTGTCCGATACAGAATTGATAATCGATTCGATTTAACTGTTGGGGGGCATACAATCAGCAAAGATGAATATGTGAACTGCATGAAATCAGTAGAATATGATACAAAAATGCAGATTCAACAGGACTATGATGCCGTTTATGAAGATGGCTTCTGGGAGAAAAAGTATGATGGAAAATACGGCTACGAAATTCTGACGGAAAATACAGTAGAACAGTTGAAATACGTTCATGCGGTCTATGACCTCGCAAAAGAATGCGGTGATGTATCAGACAGCAGCTATAAGGCTTTGGAAAAACGTTGGAAAGACGAGAATGCAAAGCGGAGTGAGAAAGTTGAAAAAGGTGAGGTAGTCTACGGACTGAAAGAATATACCTTTCAGCTTTATCTTCAATATGAAGTGAGTACGCTCAAAGAAAAATACTGCAATGATGATACCCGTGAGGGAATGGAATTGACAGAGGACGAAGTACTGGAATACTACAACAGCCGCGAATGGATCTTTGGGGACAGCGAAGAGAATGCTGATCTGGAGACAGCAAGAATTGCGGTGGAACGTGAGCTGCGTGAAAAGAAATATGATGATATCATCACACAGCGTGAAACTGATTCTCAGGTGGACGGGAACATGGCGGATGTAAACCGGTTTACCTTGAAGAATATAGAATGATGGAAGGAGCAATGTTATGAAGAAGAAATGGATGAGCGGTGCTCTGGCTCTTCTGCTTGCAGGAACAACGGTTGCATCAATGGTGCCGGCAGTTGCTGTTAATGCTGAAGGACAGGATACTGCGACAGGAACAACATATTATGTTGATTCCAAAAGCGGAAGTGACAGCAATGACGGAACTTCCGAAAGCAAGGCATTCAAGACACTTGATAAAGTGAATGCCCTTGATCTTGAGCCGGGAGATACAGTTCTCCTGAAAAAGGGATCTGTGTTTGAAGATCAGGCTCTGAAGTTTACAAAAGAGGACAGTGGTACTGCTGAAGCACCGGTTAAGATCTCTACTTATGGAGAGGGAGACAAACCACAGATCAATACAAATGGTCATGGTCAGTGGGATCTGAATTACGGAACACCTCTTGATAACCAGAATCATAAATGGAAAGGTAAGGTATCTTCCAGTATTCTGATCGAAGATACAGAGTACATCGAGATCAAAGGCCTGGAACTGACAAATGACAGAAACAGTGCAACAGATACAGAAAAAGGTAAAGCTTACAATGACGCTTATGCAATGGACAGAACCGGAGTTGCCGGAGTTGCCAAGGATAACGGAACAGTAGATCATATCGTACTGGACGATCTTTATATCCATAATGTAACAGGTAACGTTTATAACAAGCATATGACAAATGGAGGTATCTACTTTATCGTAGAAACGCCGACAAATGAAGCAACAACAGGAATTGCAAGATACAACGATGTTCAGATCAAGAACTGCTATCTGGATACAGTAAACCGTTGGGGAATCGCAGTTGGATATACTTACCAGTGGAGACAGTTCCAAACAGGTGCATTGTCAGATGCAACAATGGCAAAATATGGTTCCTCCAATGTAGTCATCGAGAACAACTACCTGAACCATGTGGGTGGAGATGCCATCACAACCATGTATCTTGACAGACCATTGATTCAGTACAATGTATCCGAGAATGCAGCTGAACAGATTAATACAATAGACTACTCAAAGAATCAGCCAAGTCTTGATGCAAATGGTAATCCAAACGGTACACAGGGCGTTGGTGCAGGACGAGTGGCAGCCGGTATCTGGCCATGGAAGTGTAAAAATGCGATTTTCCAGTATAATGAATGTTTTACAACATTGAATGCATCAAGAGGAAATGGCGATGGACAGCCATGGGATGCTGACTATGGCGACGGAACAAACTACCAGTACAACTATAGCCATGGTAATACAGCAAGTACCATTATGTTCTGTGGTGGGCAGTCCATTAACAATACCTTCCGCTACAACATCAGCCAGAATGAAGATATGGGACCGCTGGATCCTGCTGGAAATACAGGAAATTGTCAGGTTTACAATAATACCTTCTATATTAAAGCGGGACTGAATACAATCTGGCATAGAAGTCATGGAAATGGTGGACCGGTTACAGCAGAAAATAATATTTTCTATTTTGCAGGAAGTACACCGGCAACAGTTTCAAACTGGAATCCGAGCAACAATAAAGTATTCGACAACAACCTGTACTACAATGTATCCAATTACCCAACTGATGCAAATGCAGTAAAGGTATCCGCAGGAACAGCAGTACTTGTTGATGCAGGTTCAGGTCCGGTTGCAGCAGCAGAGGACAAGCAGGCAAGACTGCATGAAGATCCGACAGCTACTACAAAATTTGATGGATACAAACTGGCAGCAAACTCACCGGCTATCAATGCTGGTAAAGTAATTGTTGACAGAAATGGTTATTCTATCGATCATGACTTCTTCGGACATGCAATCACAGCAGTACCGGAAATCGGAGCAGCAGAAAGTGATGCAGTTACAGCACTTGTACTTCGTTCCAATACATACACAATTTCAGGAACAAATGTAAGTGATCTTCCGAAGAATACAACAGTAGAGCAGTTCCGCAACAACATCATCGTTGATACAGGCGTTACAGTTACTGTAAAAAATGGTGATAAAGTTCTTGGCGATGCAGATATCGTGAAAGGTGGAGCAACCGTCGTTCTTTCTTATGAAGGAATGGAGGATGTAACTTATACAGTAGTTGCAAGTTCTGATAAAGAACTGAAATCTTCTTACTACATGGTAAGCGGAAAGACACTGAGTGTTCCTTATACAACAGCAAATGCTACAACAGTCAGCGAGCTGAAGAAGAACATCACAGTAGCTGATACAGCAACAGTTTCCGTACTGAACAATGGAACAGCATTAGCTGACGGAGATGCAGTAACAGCAGGAGTGACAGTACGCATCACGGCTGAAGACGGAACAACAAATGACTATACGGTAGCTCAGAAGAATACATACAACTGGACACTGGACTATGCAGGACAGCAGCAGGGAAATGTATGGTTTGCACAGCAGAAGAACGGTAATGGCGACTGGGCTGATATGACAGCTTATGATAATACTTATCCAAACTGGGTACTGAATACATACTATGGTGTTGGTGTAGATGCTCCAAATCACAGTACAGCAATGAGCGATTCCATTCATGGACTGATCTCTGCTCCACCGCAGACTTCTTATTCGACAGCAATGGTATTCAGAGCACCGAAGAGCGGTACAGTATCCTTCAATGTAAAAGATGGTGAGCCGTATCTGCGTCAGGCTGGAAACTCAGGCGGAACAGTTACATTAAGCCTTCTTGTAAATGATACAGTAAAACAGAGTGTAACACTTTCAACAAGTAATCAGAAAGCAGCAGACTGGGCAAATTTTGATGAGATTGAACTGAACAAGGGCGATGTGATCCGCGTAACAGCAAGCTGCAACAGCAATCCAAGCAGGCCGTCTGTTCATGTTACTCCGATCATCACATACGTTGACAAGGCAGTAGTTGATACAGAAGCACCGGATGCTCCGACAGCAGTAAGAACAGCAGATGTTACAGAGACAACAGCTCATGTTGCATGGGAAGCAGCTCTGGATAACGTTGCAACAACTGGATACAACGTATATGTAAACGGAGAAAAGGTAAACACAGAACTGGTAACAGCTACAGAGTATGATCTGACAGGTCTTACACCAGCTACAGATTACAGCGTAGAGATTGAAGCAGTAGATGCAGCAGGAAATGTATCTGAGAAATCAGAGGCAGCTACATTTACAACAGCAAAGGCAGTCGATACAGAAGCACCAAGCGTTCCGACAGACGTAAAAGCATCTGATGTTACAAAGACAGGTGCAACTGTTACATGGACAGCTTCTACAGATAATGAAGGAGTTGCCGGATACAATGTATATGTAAATGGAACTCAGGTAAATGATACACTGGTAGCAACAACAGAATATGTACTGACAGGTCTTACAGAAGGAACAGAGTACACAGTAGAGGTAGAAGCTGTTGATACAAATAACAATGTATCCGCAAAGGCAGCAGCTACATTTACAACAAAGAAAGATGCTGTAAATCCTGATCCGACAGTAGTTGATAAGACAGAACTCAAGGCAACTACAGCAAAGGCAGATGCAGCACTTGCAGCAACAGACAAGTACACAGCAGAATCACTGAAAGCCCTGCAGGCAGTTTACGATCAGTACGCATCCGTTCTGAATGACGAAAATGCAACGCAGGCTCAGGTTGACGAAGCAAATAAAGCCATCGCAAAAGCCCTCAATGCTCTTGTAGAAAAGAAGACAGATGACGGAAAGAAAGACGACGGCAACAAGGGTGACAATAAGAAGGATGATACAAAGGTTGACGACAACAAGAACAACAATTCTTCTAATACATCCAAGTCTGACAATAAGACTACAACAAAGGTAGACAATACTAAGAAAGCAGCTAAGACAGGCGATACAACAAACGTGGCAGTTTGGGCATTCGCACTGGCAGCATCCGCAGCGGCAGCAGGCGTTGTAGTAAAGCGTAAAAAAGAGAACTAAAAAAAGCTTACTTTTACGGATTTAAAATTCAGAAAAAGCGGAGAGGTCATGAAAAATGCTGACCTCCTCCGCTTTGATAACATAATGGGAGGAAAGACATGAGAAAAAAAGCCTTATCAATGCTTATGGGCTTGGTTCTTGGAGTTACGACGATTTTCAGTTCTGTTGGAACAACAGGAGTAACGGTATATGCCGCTGAAAATGGCGTAACAGATGCGGACTGCACAGATAAAGATACTGCAGCACCAACACCGGACGATACAGTACCTGATGCAAATCAGTATAAGTATCAGAAGGATGAACTTGCAGCATTTTGTCATTTTGGTCCGAATACATTCAACGAACTGGAGTGGGGATTTAACCAGTCAACACAGAAAAAGCTTTATGAAGGAAGGACTCCAGATGAGATTTTTACGTTGGAAAGTGATTTCGACGCAGAAACATTAGTAAATACACTGAAAAATGCAGGATTTAAAAAGCTGATTGTAACAGCAAAGCATCATGATGGATTCTGTATCTGGAACAGTGCATATACAGATTATGACATTGCAAGTACAAGTTATAAAAATGGAGAAGGAGACATCCTTGCAGAAATTTCAGAAGCATGTACGGCAGCTAATATGGACATGGGATTATATCTTTCACCATGGGATGTAGCAGAGTCAACCTTTGGTTCAGATGGTGGATCGATCAATAATGCCTACAATGAATATTATAATAACCAGCTTGAAGAAATCCTGAGCAATCCGAAATATGGAAATAAAGGGCATTTCGTGGAAGTATGGATGGATGGAGCGAACGGTTACAATAATGTACCGCAGACATACAATTTTGAAAAATGGTATGCAACAATTCAGAAATATGAAGGAATAGAAGCAGGCTATAAAGCAGATTGTATGCTGTTCGGAGCAGGAACTCATACAACAGTCCGCTGGATCGGAAATGAAAATGGATTTGCAGATGATACCACATGGGCAAAATCAAGAATCAGTAATGGTCAGATTTACAATGATGAAAGCCAGCGTGCCGGAGATTACAAAGGAGATCCGACAGACGGATATTCCAATGGATATGAAGATGGTAATCACTGGACAGTACCGGAGGCTGATGCAAGAATTACATCCGGATGGTTCTGGGGAACACAGAAAAATACTCCAAGAACTCTGACAAACCTTGCAGAGATGTATTTTAGATCAGTTGGTCATAACGCAACCTTACTTTTGAATGTGCCTCCGAATAATGAGGGAAAAGTAGACCAGGCGATTCTGGATCGTGTTGTGGAATTTGGTCAGAATGTTCAGGATACATTCAGAACCAATCTTGCAAAAGCAAATGGAACAACAATTACAGCAAGCAATGTCCGCGGCAATGATATTGACTTCAAGCCGGGAAATGCAGTGGATGATGATGATGCTACATACTGGACAACAGATGATGGTACAACAAGTGGAAGACTGACGATCAAGTGGGATTCTGCAAAGAGATTTGATGTTGTATCAATCGAAGAGGCAATCCAGAATGGACAGCATATCAATAGCTATGAAGTTGAATACAAAGAAAATGACAATGCAAGCTGGCAGACCATGGAAAGAGGTGTGACGGTTGGATCAAAACGACTGATCAGAACATCACCAATATCTGCAACTCAGGTAAGAATTACTGTCGGAACATCAACAGGAAAAGTTCCGCAACTTAGCGAAGTTGGAGTTTATAAAGCCAGCAAAGGCTTCCAGCTGAGTGGGGCTGCTCCGGATGGAATGGATTCGACAAGTGTAAATGATAAAACGAAGTTTAAATTTAGTTCTTCAGGATGGAATCCACAGACGGGACCTACTTATATTAACGGACAGAATACCTGGTCAAATCAAGCGGATGCAAGCTTTACCTATGAGTTTGACGGAACAAAAGTATATCTGATGGGAACAAAAGATCCAAATCATGGTCAGGCAGATGTCTATATTGATAATATGGATACTCCGGTTGCAACGATTGATACTCATGATACCGTAAGATCAACAGGAGCAAAGATTTTTGAGTCGGCGGATTTGAAAAACGGACATCATAAACTGAAGCTGGTAGCAAAGACGACAGCAGCAATCGGTGTCGAGGCAGCCTATGTCATTAACAATGACGGAAAAGGTATGCTCGAAATTGAAAATGAAACCTATACGATGAACGAAGACAGTGATCTTGCTGTCAAGATCAAGCGTGTTGGTGGAACAACAGGTGAAATCACAGCGAAACTTGAGCCAAACCCAGGAAGTGCGATTCAGAAGCATTTCGATACAGAGTTGATTTCTACCGTTCAGTTTGCAAATGGCGAGTCAGAAAAAGTAATCAGTCGTGCAGCACATGCAAACCGTGTGCCGACAACGGACGGGGATGTATATTTTACACTGGAGCTTTCAAGCAGCAGCCCGGTAATCGGACTTGCAAGCTCAGCCAAAGTAACAATTCTTGATGCTGATGCAATTACAAGAGATTCACTTAATACATTGATCACAGAATCTGAAGGATTAAAAGAACATCTTTATTCAGAAGGATGGACAGCGTTTGCAGCGGCACTTTCCTCAGCAAAGACTGTTGCAGCAAATGAAAATGCTACAGATACACAGATCAAAAATGCATATTCTACATTATATGCAGCTAAAGAAGCTCTTGTAGTACGTACGCAATATACAACAGATGACAGATTCCAGTTCCCATGGAAGACAGGAACAAGTGCAACCCTGGAAGCAGAGTTTGCAACAGAAGTGACGAACAGCAATGATACAGATTCAGATCCGGACTGGCCAATGCATATTACTGATAACAGTGATGCAAGCAATGGAAAATTTGTGACTGATATGGCATATAAGGATGTAATAACGTATGCTTACCATGCAGAAAAAGCAGGTACATATCATGTTGTGATGAGATACCGCAGCGGTTCTATGGAGAATGAAAAAAATGGTATCAAGATCACTGAAGCAAACGGAAAGATCACAGAGAAGACATTAGAAGTTAATCCTACAAAGGAAAATAATAATGTTGTATTTGGAACTGCAGAATTTGATATTGAAGTAACAGAAGCAGGGGACGGAGTTATCTCAGTCACAGCTCCGAATACAAATAAAGGACCGGGAATTGATTACTTTATTATCAGCCCGAAGAATGTTACAGTTGAGTCTTATGATATCACAGCAACAGCAGGTGAAGGCGGTACGATCACAGCAGAAGGTCTTGCAGACGGCAAGGTATCTGTTACAGAAGGTGAAAGTGCAACATTCACGATCACGGCAAATGATGGATATGAAGTCAGCGATGTTAAAGTTGACGGAACATCCGTAGGAAAGAGAACTTCCTATACATTTGAAAATGTAACTGCAGCTCATACAATTGAGGCAACATTTGCATTTGCAAATTATACTGCAGCAAATCCATTTGAATTCCCGACAACAAAGGGAACGACAAAGACTCTGGAAGCAGAGCACGCAACAACAATTACTGAGGCATGCGGAGCAACAGAGTGGAGATGCGAAGTAAACTCAGAAGCTTGGGCAAGCAATGGAAAGTATATTAATTCTCTGAATAAGACATCTACAGGAGCAGATTCAGTTGCTTATGCTTATAATGCACCGGTAGCAGGAACTTATAAAGTAACAGTAACTTATAGAAGTGGTTCTGATACGAATAAACTTGCATGGAGTGAGCAGGATGGAAAGATCACTGCCAGTCAGGTGGCAACACCGAACTCCAAGGTGAATAATGTGCTTCAGGCAAAGACTGTTGAATTTAACATGGTTGTTACAACTGCAGGAGCAGGAACTCTTGTATTTACAGCACCAGACGGAGATTCACCACAGACAGATAAATTCGATATCGAGTTAGTAAAACTGGCAGACGAAGCTGACCTTACAGAACTTCAGGCAGCGATCACAAATGCAGAGGCAATCCTCAATGCAGCAGATAAAGATAAATATTCTGCAGCGGCACTTGTAGAGCTTCAGGAACTTGTAAATGCAGGAAAGCAGTTGACAACAGCAAGCTCTCAGGCAGATGTAGATGCAAAGAAAGCTGAGATCACAGCAAAGACTGCTGACATCCAGACTCAGTTCACAATTACAGCAACAGCAGGTGAGGGTGGAAAGATCGCACCGACAGGAGCAACAAAGGTTTACAAAGGAACATCCAAAGCATTCACGATCACACCAAATGCAGGATACCATGTAGACAGCCTTACAGTAGATGGAACTGCAGTTAACGTTGTAACAGAATATACATTCTCAGATGTAACAGCCAACCATACGATTGCAGTAACATTTGCAAAAGATGCAGTAACAGTTGCAAAAGAAAATCTGCTTGCAGCCATCAATACAGCAAATGAGAAGCTCGCACAGACAGACGCTTATACACCGGCTTCTCTGGAAGCACTTCAGAATGCTGTAGATGAAGCTCAGACAGTTTACAACAAAGCAGATGCAACTCAGACAGAAGTTGACAATGCGAAAGCAAATGTAGAAGCTAAGATTGCAGCACTGAAAGAGAAGGCAGACAAATCTGCACTGAGACTTGCAGTGACAGCAGCAGAGGGTGAAGCAGCTCTGACAGACAAGTATACAGAAGAATCCATCGCAGCTCTTCAGACAGCAATTGATGCAGCCAATAGAGTTCTGGCTGATGACAACGCAACCCAGGCAGAGGTAGATGCACAGGTTGAAGCTGTAAATGCAGCAAAGGCAGCACTCGAAGAGAAGAAAGCACCGGTTGTAAAAGAGGAGCTTGAAAAGGCGGTTGCAGATGCAACAGAAGTTGTCGGAGCAACAGACAAGTATACAGAAGCATCACTTGCAGCCCTTCAGTCAGCAATTGATGCAGCCAATGCAGTTCTTCAGAATCCAGATGCAACTCAGGACGAGATTGATGCAGCAGTACAGTCTGTAAAAGAAGCAAAAGAAGCCCTGAAAGCAAAAGATGATAATAAGAAAGATGACAGCAATAAGGGTGATGACAAGAAGGACGATAATAACGGATCCAATAATAATGGCGGAAATAACAACGGCAATACAAATGCAGGATCAAAGAATAATGGTTCTTCCAACAACGGTACTGCAAATGGCGGAAACGGCACATCAAATGCAGTGAAAGCAGCCAAGACCGGTGATACAGCAAATGTAGCTGGAATGGCGATGCTTTGCCTGGCAGCAGGATTTGTTGCAGTAATGGCAAGGAGAAAAAGAACAAACTAATCAGAAGTGAGTTTTGAATTTCCAATGCAGTAAAAGACAAAATAAAGCACAGCCAACAGAGTTTTATCTCTGATGGCTGTGCTTTATGATATTTGAAAAAGTTTTTATTTCAAAATTGCTTTTCTGTAATGTGACGGTGTTGCATTTACCACGTTCATAAAGACTTTGGAATAATGCTGGGAATCTTTGAAGCCGACCTGAAGGGCAATCTCTGTCAGTGTCAGACTTGTATTCTGCATTAATTCAATGGAACGGTTGATCCGGTAAATGTTAATGTAATTAGAAAGGGTTACCCCCATATAATTCTTGAAGATCTTACTCAGATAGCGGACAGAGATATGCAGCTGTAAGGCGATATCCTCCTGACGGATCTTTTGGGTAAAATGTTCCTGAACGTAATTCAGAGTATAAGCCACGTAACTGTTCTGAAGCTGTGGTTCGGAAAATTCACGCTCTGTTTCTGTGTGGTCAAGGATATACAACATCAGGTTCATCAGTGCAACGTTAATATTTGCAGCAGAGAAGAGACTGTTGGATGAAGCATAGAGCGTAATGAGCTTCTGAAGATGTTCATTGATGACCGGATCCGATTCCATCCGGTAATAGAATTGGGCAGAAAAGAGGATCGCGTGCATCAGAGTGATAGGAAAAACTCCCTCATCTTCAAGAACAATCGTGGAAAACATCTCAGGATTAAAGTGAATATGCTGAAATTCACAGTCCGATGTATCATTCAGATAGAAAGAATGGATCACATCCGGGAGCAGCATGATAAACTCACCCTCTGTACAGTGGATGGTTTCCGACTGGATATCCATATAACATTCACCGGAAAGAATCCGATAAATCTCAATATTTGTATGTAAGTGCCGGGCAAAACTATAACCGGCTTTACGATATTCAACAACAGCACCGGACAGAATGGAATCGGACAATGTCATTAATCCAGGTACTTCGTGTTTCTGAATCTTAGTTTCCTCAGAAGGAGGAGTGGAATGTTTATTTATTGACTGAACGGTAGTTTTTTTCTTCATGTGTAAAAAAATCCTCCATAATATAAGCACAAATAATAATCATTAATGTGTATTATAACAGAAATAAAGAAAAAATGTACCGAAAAATACAAAAAGTGTGAATGATTTTTTAAAAAATATAAATAAAATGTGAATCCGAGGTTCTGAATTTGACAAAATAAGCGATTATAAAGATTAAATTGAACAAGCATGATCAAAAGAAAAGCTTTATAATGTAGATAATTGGACACTGGGAGGAGTCTGCCTGAAGAAATACGAAGGCAGAGGAATTTCGTGACAATAAATAAGATACATCAAGAACGTATCAGAAAGGGGTATTATGAGAAGAAAAATGAAATGGCGGGTACTTGCAAGTGCCTGTGCAGCAGCAATGGCTGTGACGTCTCTGCCGTATATGGCAACGCAGGTCAATGCGGAACCGGTCGCTGCAACGCAGCAGACTGGTGACAATGATCTGAAGCTGTGGTATACAAGTCCGGCAGACATTACCAAGTATTACGAAGGCTGGCAGGAAAAGTCGCTTCCGATCGGTAATGGCGGGATCGGTGGAACAGTATTCGGCGGAATCACCAGAGAACGTATCCAGCTCAATGACAAATCGCTTTGGTCAGGAGGACCAAGCACCAGCAGACCGAACTACAATGGAGGTAACCTGGAGAATAAGGGGAATAACGGATCTACCATGACTCAGATCCACAATTATTTCGCAAACGGACAGGACAGCTCCGCGATCAGTCTTGCCAACAGCAACCTTGTTGGTTTAAGTGATGATGCAGGAACAAACGGATATGGATATTACCTTAGCTGGGGAAATATGTATATCGATTTCAAAAATGTATCATCCAACAGTGATGTAAGCAATTACAGCCGCGACCTGGATCTGAATACAGCCATCGCAGGTGTAAACTATGACAAGGGAAATACGCATTATTCAAGGGAGAACTTCACAAGTTATCCGGATAATGTCATCGTGACTCATATCACAGCAGACGGATCTGAAAAGATCAGCCTGGATGTGAGTGTAGAACCGGATAATACAAGCGGAGGAGCTGCCAATTCCATCGGAGAGAACGGCTATAAGAGAACATGGAATACAACCGTGTCAGGTGGACGGATCTCCGTCAACGGACAGCTCACAGACAACCAGATGAAATTTTCATCCCAGACCCAGGTTATTACCGACAATGGCGGTACAGTGACAGATGGGGATGGAAAGGTAAGCGTTTCCGGTGCAAGTGAGGTTACGATCATCACTTCCATGGGAACAGATTACAAGGATGAATATCCGAGCTACAGAACAGGTGAGACGGCAGATGAGCTGACAAACCGTGTAAAATGGTATGTGGATCAGGCAAAGGTTAAGACTTATGAAGAACTGAAAGAAAATCATGTAAATGATTATCAGAATATCTTCAACCGTGTCGACCTGGATCTGGGACAGACCGTTTCAACAAAGACGACAGATGCACTTCTTTCTGCATATAAGGCAGGAACTGCATCAGAAGCTGAAAGACGTCAGCTGGAAGTTATGTTATTCCAGTATGGAAGATTTATGACCATCGAGTCTTCCAGAGAGACAAGAACAGATGGAAACGGTTATGTCAGAGAGACACTTCCTTCCAACCTTCAGGGACTGTGGGTCGGAGCGAACAACTCTCCATGGCATTCAGATTACCATATGAATGTAAACTTACAGATGAACTACTGGCCGACATACTCAACGAACATGGCAGAGTGTGCTGAACCACTGGTTGATTATGTGGATGCCCTCAGAGAACCGGGGCGTGTGACCGCAGCAATCTATGCAGGAGTTTCCAGTGCCGAGGGTAAGGAAAATGGATTCATGGCACATACGCAGAACAACCCGTTCGGATGGACCTGCCCTGGATGGAGCTTCAGCTGGGGATGGTCACCTGCAGCAGTACCGTGGATCTTACAGAACTGCTGGTCTTACTATGAGTATACGGGAGATGTTTCTTACCTGAGAGACAATATCTATCCGATGATGAAGGAAGAGGCCAGGCTGTATGATCAGATGCTTGTCCGTGACAGTGATGGAAAGCTGGTATCTTCACCGGCATATTCACCGGAGCATGGACCGGTCACAAGCGGAAATACTTATGAGCAGACGCTGATCTGGCAGTTATACGAGGATACGATCAAAGCAGCGGAGATCCTCGGAACAGATGAAGAACTGGTAGCTACATGGAAAGCAAACCAGGCAGACCTGAAAGGACCGATCGAAGTCGGCGACAGCGGACAGATCAAAGAATGGTATACAGAGACAACCTT
>OBJO01000128.1_pt1 | contig 37175 bp, 30 predicted proteins | sample 1481741 | NCBI WGS metagenome assembly OBJO01 (sample SAMN06140803, study PRJEB22556) | human gut metagenome | host: Homo sapiens | place: China: Beijing | collected 2014 | reverse complement strand
TATGGGATGGGATGTGGCAACTTTCGGGAAGGTTTCTCTGACATTGGGGGTTTCTAATTTTCTTATGGTTTTCATCAATTCCGTGAGTATTGTTTTTTTTCCGATTATAAAACGAATGGATGAGGAAAAGCGGTCGGAGGTATACATGATTATTAGGAATGCTTTGACATTCCTACTGTTTGCTGGTCTCATCGGATATTATCCGATTCGATATGTCCTCTCTTTATGGCTTCCGAAGTATGCGGATAGTCTGATATACATGAGCGTTCTTTTCCCAGTTTGCGTATTTGAAAGTAAAGTGACACTTTTAATCAATACCTATCTGAAAAGTATGAGAAAGGAATTCCTTATGTTAAAAATCAATACAGTGAGTGTGGTATTTTCACTGATTGTTACAACCTTTACGGTGGCAATATGGCATAATCTGGATGCAGCAGTTTTTTCCATTGTCCTGGTCTATGCTTTCCGGTGTGTGCTAGCAGAGTATCATGTAACCCGGCTTCTTGGACTGAATTTACGGAAAAATATGCTGGAAGATCTGCTGATGTGTGCTATTTTTATAATCAGTGGATGGGCATTAGATAGTTTTCTGTGTATGGTGGTATATGGAGCTACGTATATAGTGTTTGTACTCATTCATAGATGCAGTTTGCAACAGATTGTAGCTATGGTGAGAGGGTAGATGAAGAGGTGATTTTCATGAGTAGAGAAAATAATTTTGATTTGCTTCGTGTTATATCTACGATTGCGGTCATTCTTATTCATGTAAATTATATGTTTTTTCAGTATCATTGGATGAACCCGAGCATGGGGGCTTCTATTTATGTGGCAGAGAGCTTTTTGAATATCGTTACAAGATTTTCGGTTCCCTGTTTTGTCCTCTTATCTGGGGCTTTTATTTTGAGAGACGAAAGAAATAGAAATTTTCGAATGTTTTATAGAAAGGCGGGGTATAAAATCTTTCTTCCTCTTGTGGGGGTGATTCTGCTTCTGCTGGGTTTGGATGAAGTGTATGTAGCTTTAGGAAATCATAAATTCTTGTCACCTCTTAAAGGAATTTTGACAGGGGGATTCTTTAATCTGTGGTATATGTATATGCTGTGCGGTCTTTATTTACTGGCGCCTGTTATTATACGGATGAAAGAGTGTCTGTCTTTACGCCAGTATCATCTGGTTACTGTCGGCATGCTTCTATGGACTTGTATTTCTCAGGCTACTTCTCATTATTCAATCGCATATTCGGGGGGGGGTAGTAGCGGCTTATATTTCTTATTTCATGGCTGGAGATGTCATCCATTCGCTGCCTCTGAGAAAGGAAGCCAGGTATAAAATCATTCCTATCATTTTAGTTGTTCTTTCTATAATTCTTGCATTTGTTGCCAGATATTTGGGTGTTACTTATTATCTTTTTGATGCTTACACGAATTTCTTTTCCCCAGCAGTGATGGTATATTCACTTTCTTTGTTTTATCTTTTTAAATATATTACATTTTCTGTAAATTGTAGCTGGCTTTCGGGTAAAACTTTTTATATCTATATGTTTCATACACTTTTCATTATTATTATAGACAAGGGGTTACACAGATTTCTCCCTCAAAATGAACTATGTGCTATAGCCCTTGTGTTGCTGGTGGTATTTGTTCTGGCCATGGTGAGTGCGATTTTCTATGATCATTTGTGGAAAATGGCAGAAAGAGACTGGAATTCCAAAGAAAGATGGTATGCATTTTTTGACAAGGTATGCGATAAATATATATTGACACAGATATTGGAAGTCGTGATTATCTTTATTTCAATATAGAATCTAGATGTATTTAGTGATATCATATAATATATGGATTTGTGATATATGATATGATTTTTAAATATACTTTTTGAATATACTTTTGGAAGTGATATGATGGAATATCAAGATTTCTTTCCTGATGAAGTTCAAAAGAAATTAATAGAATTATTTCCTATATGCCATTTACATATTCGGGGAATTGCGGGTTCAGGAAAAACTAGAATTGCTATAGCTAAATATCAATATCTCTTGCAACATGGTATATTGGAAGCGAATATTCTTTTTTTGACATATAATAATGTATTAGCCAATTATGTTAATTCATTTTTGGGGAAAGAGATAGCTAAAACCTATCATAAGCTAATCAGACCATACCTATATCCTAATTGTAGTATACATGTCTTATCAAATGAAAATGAAAGATTACAATTTATCTCTAGAGCTATAAATTTTTGTCAGCAAGATGGAAAAATCCCTTTTTGCAAAAAACATGATGAAGCTTTCTTTTTTAGTGAATTTGATTTTATTAATGATTTTGGGTTGAGTAAGGAAAAATATTTAGATAAAAATACAAAACGTTGTGGACGCCCTCGAATATTATCCGAAAATCGGAATATTTGTTTTAAAATCTATGAAACATATAATAAAATTAAAGAAAAATCCGGCTATCAATACGATTGGAGCGAAACTGCAAAAGTAGCATATGAAAAATTATCACAGGGAATAATTAAACCAGATAAAAAGTATGATTTCATTATTATTGATGAGGCACAGGATTTTTCCTTTTCTATGCTAAAAAGTTTATCATATTTTTTGTCTAATCCCCGGAAAGGCTTTATTTTATTTAGTGATTCAGCGCAACAGGTTTATGGAAAACGTATTTCTTTTAAAAGTTTAAATATGGGAAAGTTTTATAGACCCAAACGACTCATGATAAATTATCGGAATTCACAATGTATTCGGCAATTTGCACAGACTATTACTAAAACTAAGAGGTGGTCAGGATCTGGTAAAGAGGTTGACCAGGTTAAAGACTATAGTAGAGTTCCTGTAGGAGAAAAGCCCGTATACATACGTTTATCTAGTGAAAAAACAATCTGGCAATTACTTCAATTTGTTAAAATGATGCGTATAATAGATCCACCGGCAAAAATTGGAATCGGTACGTATCTGAAAAAGCAGGATCCTAAGTTTTCTGAAGTTTTAGATGTTGAAAGACTGTATTCGGCGTTAAAATCTAATGGAGAAGAAGTGCAAAATTTAAAAATCTATGGAAATGGGTTTGACTCATCATGTCCTATTTCAGTAGGTACTTTTCATTCGATGAAAGGATTAGAGTTTGATTATGTTATTATGATTATCCCTGATAATAAAGTTATTGTTCAATATACGACAGACTCAGATGTTGTTCGAGAAAGAAAAGAAAACTTTACTAACTTATCTTATATGGTAAGTACTCGAGCAAAAAAACAATTATATATGTTTTGGCAATCTGATGGTGAAGATGCTGTTCCAGAAGCTTTTTCTTGTACTCAGGGATATAAATGGATTGAATTTGATGATATTTTTAATATTTTATTCAAGAAGTAGCATGAATAACAAGGTATGTGAAAGAAGTGGTGAATGATGCATGATAAGAAAGATATGAACGATGAGTATAAGAAAAAACATGAATTATTTGTTGAAAAACTAAAACCATTTCTTACTGAATATCAAACCCCAAACTCTCCTAGTTCGCAGCTTGTTTTAGCGCACTGGATTCCTGATTCAGAAGGTAAGGATATAGTGAAGACATTAAAAAGATGCGGTATGCTTTGGTTTTCTATTATCAATTTATCTATGGCTAAAAATGATAATGCTTTCTATGAAGGGAGAAATCAAGAATTTTATACGCCGTATCTATATGCCATGTTTTTGTCTATTGATGACCAAATGATGGAGTTTGTTTATCAAAACAAGCAACTTATCTTAGAATCTGTTGAGAATGGCATTCCTTGCCGATTAGTCAAAGATACGGGTACTGGAGGAATTGATGCGACCGTTGTTTTTGCAGCGAGTCCGTTTAAAAGCAATTCTGTCACTTTATATTTTAATATCAATCCGTGCAGTCGAGCCGAAGAAGCGGAACTTAAACAATTAAAAGAGGAGAGCGAAAAGCTTAAAAATAATCAGAGCGTTCAATGGAGAAATCTAGAACAGTATATAGTTCATAATTCGGCACAGGCTAATGAAAGATTTTATCATATTTTATCTTATATTCCTAGTAAGAGTTTTCCTGGGCTTATTAAAATTTACAATGTTGGACAAGGATTTTGTGGATATATGCGTACAAAAGATAAAAAACGCATCTTTATTGACATTGGAATGGATCAGAGATATTTTTGGAAAACGCATCCATTACCGGCAGAAGAGAAAGAAGTTATAAAACATAGTTATGAATGTATTAACAAAGCAAAACCACAAGTTATCCTTTTGACACACTGGGATATTGATCACTTATTAGGCATATGTTTGATAGATGATCCAAACTTTCCCAAAATATGGATAGCGCCATCTGTTGTAGAAACAAATAGGCATCAAATGTTTTTATGTAGATTGCTTGCTTATTTGTGCCGGAATCATTATGAACTCATTATGATTGGCGAGGACTTTAATAATGATAATGTATGGCAGAACGAGAACTTTGCTATCTATAAGGGGAATACGGGGACTACAGGGAGAAAGGACTCGAATGAAAAATATAATGACCAGGGCTTGATATTTGTTATTGGGAATAAGGTTATTTTTCCTGGAGATTGTGCGTACTGTGCTTGGCCAGATGATTTGAAGATACCAGAGCATGAATATAATTTTCTAATAGCTGCTCATCATGGCGGAGAGGCAGGAATTTCTCAATGCTCACCTTCTTCTGATAAGAGAGAGAATAGAGTTAAGAATAAGATGGCTATATATTCTTATGGTATCCATAATACCCATCATCATCCTTGTCAAAAACATATTCAATATTTAGAAAGCCTTGGATATCAAACACGTCATGTAAAAGATTATGCTGCTATATTTATTGGTGTGAACATAGATTCAAAAGTTCCAGAGTTAAAGACTACTTTATCAATGGTATTTGAATGCAAAAGTTGCAAATATTTTTATTACAATTTTAAGGAAAGCTGGATTGAAATAGGTAAAAATGTTTCTGAGCAACGTATTATCAATATAATGACAAATCCAATAACTGAACCTAGATTTAAGAGACAAATTAGAATATATAGATTGAACATATGATGTTACTTGAAGCGCTGGTGCTTTACAACTTTTTCATTAATTGTAATGCACGTTTTTGGGAATAGGACTGATATTTATGAATCAGACATATGAGAAAACTCACTTATATATTATTTCACGTAAATATCATAAAAAAAAGTTTCGTTCAATAAGCGGTCGCTACTTAGCTAAAAGTCTAATTGTAAAATGTAAGGCCGAAAAACAAAGGTTTGATTATTTGAACTTTCGTGGTTCACATTTTTCCAGAGTAGAATTTTTAGATACGGAATTTAAAGGCTGTGATTTTTGGGGAACACATTTTAAGAAATGTACTTTTCAAAAGGCACATTTTGCCGATTGCGTTTTTGTTGGATGTGAATTTACTGATTGTATATTTGAAGATACTTCGATGGAATATACCACGGTCGTTAATACGAATTTATCTAGTTGGAAGAATATTAAAAGAGGTGATCATATAAATATATTATATCAATATCCTGTGTTTCAGCATTCTGATGAGTTAGATAAAGCACTAGCATTGTTTAAAGATAATCGAATTTTCCGTAAATATAAATTGCTTTATTTGCCAGGAAATAGATACAATTGTTTAAATATTTATTTATTGCAAAAAAAAGTTTTCAGTCAATAAATTGCCAATGTTACTACAGACTCTGAATGAAAAATTAACGAAATCAAGAGCTTTGAAGATAACTACTTATAAACGATTAGAACAAACATTGAAAAATATATAAAAAGTGTTATAATATAAACAAGTTCCGCCCCACACAGTCGAGAGACTGTGATGCTAATGGTGCTTGTTAACGTTGTTAATAAGAGATTGGGAACTGTAACATGATAGCTAGCATTCAAGGGGGGATTACTATGATTTCTAACATGAGTACTGTGGTTGGGTTTATTTGCTTAATTATAGGAACGCTGTTTGATACTATAGTCCCTCTCGATTGTTTGGGGTTTGATTGACGTGGGAAAGTTTTTTAATATTATTTAATATTAATAGTAGATGTATAGATATTTTGAAGCGTAGAAGGGGACTTCTGCGCTTTTTGATTATCATAAATTGTTAAGGTTCTTTTCGATAAAGGACTTGTATATAAAGGTACTGACTGTATTTTTTAGGTGAGAAGTTTGAGAAATGATTTATGAGGTTGGAGATTTGCATGATTGATAGTAAAAAAATAAAAAGCATTTCTAAAATATTTATTGGGGATGATGGTGCATACTACCCTTATAAAACTGGAAGTGAATTGGTAGAATTTTTTAACAAGTATTTTTCTTGTAATGATCAATATGGTGGAGGTTTTCCCTCGAGATGGGCTTATGTAGCTGATAAATTAGATTCTTTCATGAATACTAAAAAAATCAATAAATTTTTTACCATAGCATTAAATAAGGATTATTTAATGTCTGAATGGCAAATTACTGCAGTTGAAGCTGTTCAGAAGAAAAAAAATATCTTAGATAAATTTAATGAAATATTATCCCCGGCATATTATATTATTCAAAAAGAGGATGAGAATTGGTTGATTGATAGAAACAATGATTTGACTTTAATCGGTAGTGGCGGATTTGCTGATGTATATAAACAAACATCGACTAATTATGCCGTGAAAAAATTAAAAGAAGATCTACTATATGATGAAAAGGCTTGTAAACGATTTAAACGAGAATTTCAAATCACTCAAAATTTGAGTCGAAAAATAGATGGAATTATTAATGTTATCAACTTCAATGAAAATAGATATGAATATACAATGGAATTAGCAGAATGCACTTTGGAGCAATTTATCAATAAAAATAATTTTAGCAATGTAAAGAAAGAACAGCTAATAAGAGAGACTATTCGCATTATGGCAGATGTGCACAATCACAATGTTATTCATCGGGATTTGAGTCCTAGTAATATTTTTATTGTTGGAGGCAGTATAAAAATTGGAGATTTTGGGCTGGGAAAAAATTTAAAGGGAGTAACCATGTGTCAAACGACTCGTACTGCTAATGTAGGCCGATTTTATTATACAGCACCAGAACAATTAAGCGCCTTAAAAGATGGAGATAAAAAAAGCGATGTTTTTGCATTAGGACGGGTCATCAATTTTATTATGAATAAAGATCCGTTAAATAGCCATCACTATTTGAAAGCTATTGTAGATAAAGCTACCGTGGATGATTCACAATATCGGTATAGTGATGCTCGGGAAATGCTTAAGGCTTATGATTGTTTTTTGACTAAACATAATGAAAAAGAATACAAAAACGTTATTCTCGATAAAATTAAAAATCGAATTTTTGATGAAGATATGCAACAGTTTATTGATACATTGAATGATGAAGAACAATCGCAATATTTACTTGAGTATAAAAAGGATTTTTTATATTTACTCCTTAAGTTTATGGACTTAAATAAAGAAAATGCATTAGAAGTAGTTTCAAATATTAATAGAACTTATCGAAAAATTTGCCAAGGCACATATGAATATTATGATATTTTTTCAGATTTGGCTTTTGAAGTTTTGAACAATCAATATGCTTATAATGTGCAAGATATAGCAGCAGATATATTAGTATACATTGCATATACCGTTAGGCGATTTAGAACGGGTGATCAAATAAAAAAATTACAGAATAAAGGATTGGAACCATTATTAGAAGAAAAACTTGTGCGTTTTTAATATTACAGCACTTTAAAATTTTATGCATCCTCGGTAGTTTTCGAAGCTAGCTTACACAAGGCCTGCACTAAGTTCGTTGAATTTTTTACAGTTTTAATTTTATAGACCAAAGTGAAAAAAATCTTCACGCTGTAGTGTTTTAGTGCGTCCAATAATTACTGTTTAAGTGGTACTGTTGTCATCGAAGAGAGCGAAGAGATGAGAATGCCTACAAGGCTAGCTGTGCCATGACCAGCTAGCCTTGCAGAAGTTGTGTCGACTGTATTGCCGCAGAGAAAAACGGAAAAGACTGCCGATTATAAAATTTTTGAGGTATGATGAATTTATCGAGCAACTCCTTTTTAGGCGGTTAGTTGAGCTAACGGAGGATAATCATGCAGACAGAGGATATTTCACGTATAGAACAATTTGCTAAGAAAATTTCAGAATCTCTATGGAATCAAAGTGGAACTGGGCGTGCAGCTGTCATGGTTGGAGCCGGGTTTAGTATGAATGCTATACCTATCGGTGGCTCTGCTATAAAAATGCTTAATTGGAATGAGCTAGTTTCTTGCATGCGTGAAGAATTGAATCTATCTGATGAATATCAACCAGATGCTTTGGAATTAGCTGAATTATATGAGGCTGAATTTGGGCGTCAAAAATTAGAACAATTTTTAGAAAAACACTTACCAGATGAAAATATGTTTCCGGGGCCTTTACATAAGAAATTATTAAGTCTTCCATGGTCAGATGTTTTTACAACGAATTATGATACGTTATTAGAACGTGCAGCTGATGAAATTACGAAGTATAGATATCATACTGTTTTGGCAATAGAAGATATTCCAGAGACGACTCAGCCAAGAATTGTAAAATTACATGGAACTTTTCACAAAAATCGACCTTTGGTATTTACGGAACAAGACTATTTGGAGTATCCTATAAAGTCTGCTGCTTTTGTTAACTTGGTTCAAGAGGCTATCATGGAGAATAGCTTGTGTTTGATTGGGTTTTCAGGAAATGATCCCAATTTTAAGAAATGGATGGGGTGGGTCAAGCGTAATCTGCGCGGATATCAGACAAATATTTATTTAATTGGTGTTTTGCAACTTAGTATCGGTCGTCGTAAACTTTTAGAAAAATTAGGTGTAACTCCAATTGATCTATCACCTTTAGTAAAGGATGGAATGGACTATTCGTCTGCGATAGATAAATTTTTGCAGATGCTAAAAGACAATGAACCTAAAAATCCTTTAAAAAAATTTCTTGAAGATTGCAAGGGGAGTTATCTAAAAGCAATTGAGAATCAGAGGTTTAATTGGATTACGCTATCTCAAAAAAATAAAGAATTCTTACGTTTTCATTATAGTTTCAACTATTCCTTAAGTAAAATTATTCAAGATTTTGATATACCCGGTGAATTTGAAAGGAAAGTAAAAAAATTACATGAAACTATCCGATATCTTGATTTATGTGAATATATATTAAAAAATGATGAGTATAATTGTTTGTTAGAATGGTTGAAAAAGTATATTCATAAAGCTGGGAGAATAATAGGCGTTGAGATTGCCCTTTTTGTGCAAAATCAAGCCAATCTGCAAAATAAACAAGCGGATTTTGCAGATATCACTTTATCATTAGAAAAATTGGTTCAGCCGGATTCTGAGTATTTTTTGCAATGGTTATATCAAAAAGCTTTATTTGCGGAAAGAAATTTTCAATTTTATGAAATTCGGAATCTTTTGGAAAAATGGCCTAAAGACACAAGATTTCCTTATTGGAATATTCGAAAAGCAGGTTTATTAGTTGTGTTGGGTAGGCATAATGAAGCTAATGAAAATATAAAAAAGGCATTACAAGTCATACAGCGTGGCTTAAAAAATAATCCATTAGATATAACTTTGATTTCTCAGGAAGCTTGGGGGTTGTTTTTTCAGCAAGAGCTATTACAAAAATATAACGATGACAATTCTTTTGACGAACTTAATTCATATGCAGTGAGTCGTTGGGCTGAATATCAGAAATATGATGCTGATCCAAGATTAATTATTGATTCTATTGAAACGCAGATGCGAAAACGTATAAAACCATCTTACTATAAAGAATCTGGTTATGATATTGGTACCATAAATTCGCATTTTACTTTTTATTCTTCCTCTTCTTTTTGTAGACCTTCAGATCTAAATTATTTTTTGTTTAAAACGGGATTACCATTACGTGTGGGGAGCCATGTTGTTTTTTGTGATATGGATGACTTCATTAAAAACAATGCTGAGTTTATGTCGGTTATGGACATATTACCGCTGATTATATTGAATAATATGTATGAAATTGCTAAGTGGTATTTTTCTCGATTACGAGTTGTGACTTTTGAACAGGAAGAGGCTCAATTTATTATTACACGTTTATTGGATCACTTGAATCAGATTCATGTGGATTTAGAAACTAAATTAGTACCTATTGATTTACCGTTTGAAATTTTGTCAAGATTGTGTATTCGGATGAACAACGATCAGAAAATAGAATTTCAATCATTACTAAAGCGTTGGGAGCCTCTTAAAGGCAAGAGATACATGTTTGATTTTGATAAATATGAAAATAGATTGAGAATTGCCCAACAGGGATTATCTAAGCAGCATATAGAGGATAATTTAGATATTTCAGAAATTAAGAAGAAAATTGATCAAGAAAAATTTATAGATTGGAATGAGTATCAAAATGTTGGATATTCTTCGAATATGGAAGAGCGAATCTGGAAATACTATTGGTTATGCTGGCATAATATTCCTAGCCCTTTTTGGAAAAAGAAAGAGAAAAATTTTGTTAGTTGGGATGGAAATGATGCAAGAAAGTTATTAACAAAGTTTGAAGATTATTTTTCTGAAGCATTGTTGCGCCAGAGTCAATCTACGCCAGGAATAGAAAACTTTCATTTTGAAGAGGTTTTATATCTCTTAATTTGGGATGTTTTGCCTTATTTAAAAGTGAAAGAAACGATGAATGTCATTGATATGGTATTAGATAAACTAAAATCATACCATAAACCTTGTTTAAGGATTCAACCTTTTTATTTTAAATGCAGACACTATACGAATGCCGAACTTGCGGACAACATTCTTCTAGGCCTTTGGAGTCAAGATGTGGAAGTCGTTGAGGATTCGATAATGGCGATTGTATTTTGGATTATTGCATATGATTCAAAAATTATTTTTATTAAATGTCCGGATATTTTATGGAAAGAATTGTTGCGTACAGTGGAATCCCAATCTGGAAAAAATCTTTTAGGTGCTATTTGTGCTTTATGTAAAATTATTGAAATGGTACCGGATTACTTAAAAAGAAACGACCTACATTTGTTAGAATTAGGAATGGAAAAACTTTTTGATGATACAGAATTGACGAAACAACTTCGTACTTCTGAGACCATTAATAGCATTGATTATCAAAGGTATGCTGCACGTTTAGCAGATACATTGTTCCATTGGTATGTTGCCAAAAAAATAGAGATACCGTGTATCTTAAATAAATGGAAACAAAGATGCCAAGAGTCTTGCTTACCAGAAATAAATTGTTATTTTAAAGATTGTTAGTTGAAATAACAAACAGCTATCGGACTAGCCTACTTCCATTTAGGATTATGGGGCCTCATCCTTATTCCCTTAGCGGTCCAGTCCCTCTACAATAACTGGAAATGGAACCAAGTCGTCAATCGCTATCTGCATACCACAGAAATCAGATTGATGCGACAGGGAACGGCGGATCTTATGCGAATCGTGGGGAATAAAATATTTAAAACGAAATCATAAAAATAATCCGGCTGCGGTGAATCACTGGGCCGGATTATTTTTTGGTTTTCTTTTTTAGACAAGCATAGTATAATAAAAATTATTACCCTATATTGTCGAAAAAGAGGGGAGCAGAGCTAAGTTGTTCAGCTTTAGTTTTTTTATTGGAATATATAAGTAGGTTGTTATTTGTGATGCTAACATGTTGTGATTTGATTAAAAAAATAGAAGCGGAGTATTCTCAGGAAGAGATTGTTTCAGGCTGTAAAGTTTTGAATCAATCCTATAATATTTTTGATCTTCCCGAAAGGCAATGGCAGCAGTTAGCTTATTCTTTTCCGCGAAGCATAAGCTGTTTGCAAAAATTATCCGAAGTATGCTCTCCTGGAAAAGTTATTAATGCTTTATTGATGAAGTACTATCCTTGTGAACGGGTTATCAAATATTACTTAATAAAAAAAATGACCCATTTAACTGAAAATATAGTAGCGTTTGAAATGAGCATAGGCTCAAGCCGTATTGATTTATGTCGAATTAATGGACATACTTATGCCTACGAAATTAAGACAGAATATGATACTTTTAAACGCTTGTCAACACAATTGCCGAATTACCAGAGAGCTTTTGATTTTGTCTATGTTGTGACTCCTCTGCAACGAGTGGAAAGTTTAAAGCCATATCTCCCGGAAGGATGTGGCATTATTGCCTATACTTTAAAGAATGGATTATGTAAATTTTCCCATCAGAAAAAAGCAGAAAAAAATAAAGGCGACCTCGATTTTTGCATAAAAAATTTTTCTTCATCTGAATTAACAATGTTTATAGAAGCGTTATCAAATTTAACATGCCCAACTAACCGCATTGAAAAGGAAAAAATAGCAATATCCCTGGTGGGAAAACGAAATGCTTGGGCCGTATATAGGAAAATTTTAAAAAAGCGTTATGAAAAAAAGTGGAATTTTCTTGTAGCTAACATGGAGCATATACTTCCTATCGATATACAAGAATTTTTCCGGTCAACTATGTCAGTGGATGGATTTTATGAATAATATTTATCCCCGTTATGAGGAGTTTCATAGCGGGGATAAATGATGTTAATGTGAGTTTTCTTTGGCGTATTCGTTCATTGTATAAATGTAGTGACTCATGGTGATTCCTTTCCAGATAGCTTGACTTTTTCCTGTATAAGAATCAGTTGGGGTTGTGATTTTTTCTATTTTTTGACAACCTGGACAAAATTTATGATGATTAACTGAAAATTCGTTCCAATATTTACTTTCTACAATGCTAGGGGCAATGTATTCGGAAAATTCTGAGAGTTGTGCAGCTCGGCCAACAAAGGATATGAAGCAGTTATTATCTTTTGAATAATATATCCCTGCTGGACTGATACGTCCTCCATTAGTAGGTAAAGACGAGGTAATTCCGGCATAATCACCGAAACCATCGCAGTGGATTTGTACGTAGTAATCTCTTAACCCATTGTCGATTTCAGGAATAGGGCTTTTATCTTTTAAATCTTTATTATAGAGATTGTTAGGTCTGTTATCATTTAAGACAATTGTAGTGCAATTTTTTTCCTTTTTTAAATTTTCTGCTGCATTCCAGACAGGTTTAAATACGGGATTACTATAAGGTGCTGTCCCGATGTCAATAAGCAAATAGCTGTTTTTATCCAAGAGATTTTCTAACACAGGGACGCAGTCTAAAAAAGTAGATGCTTGTATACGAAATGCTATTTTTATAAAATGTTGATGTAACTGATAAAAGTCATCTTTTAATTTATTATGAATTTCTACAGTAGAAAGTTCTGGCAAATAGGATATTACAGGAATTACCTGTTCGGATACTTCCTGTAATTGCATTAATTCCGTGATATAAAATCCCGATTGACGATTTACTTTATTCAAGTACTCTTGAATACTTTTTTGGGTATTATTTAGCTTTGTTGAGCGAAAGAAATCTATGAATAGTTGTTGGTGGTTTTCTTTTAATAATTCTTTTATTTCATCTAAAGAGGTATTCTTAGCATTTGTTTTAGTTTTTTCTTGGACTAATTCTATTAGCGGGATAATGTATGGACCCCATAATTTCTTTTTTGTAAATTCCTCAAAAATATTCATTTCAACAGTACGGTTTTTTAATATTGGAATATATAGCATAGTTATCACCTGCTTTTTGCTTTAAAATCTAGGTAAGATGCCAGACCGTCGAGACCTGGGTAAATAAAGGAACGATTAATTCCAAAATGATCAAGGCTATTAAGAAATTCTGCGTGACATTGTTTTTTTATTATCAATTTAGTTATTTGGCATTCTGCATCATTTATTTTTGTTTTATCTAAAGGCTGCATTGGATTTTTATGAACTGTAAATAATCCTTTTTGAGCAATGATTCTCTGATTGATATAGGGAGGAATGTATAATATGATTTCATCTTCAATCTCAAACGGATTATCATACTCCATGTGATTTGAATTAAACTGCAAAGAATTTATGATATATATGGCAGAATCATTAGTGGCATTTTCAACAGAAAAATAAGCAGCAATTAATGGATTTTTTGTCCAGTCTAGATATCGAGTGGGGAGACCAAAGTGTTGAGCTGTAGCTAACGACTCCCATGGTGATATATTTCGTAAATCATCGTAAGGAACTGCCATTTTACAAAAGTCATCCCAAAGTTTATTTTCTAAATTAGAAAGTTCTTCACTGGAATAAGTGCCACCCGAATGTTTTTTTACGTAAACTTCTCTACCTATTTTAGGAATTAATTCATAGTCTATATCATTCACTCCTCGAAAGATGAAATCATCTGTGAATTTAGCATCGTACAAAAATTGAAGAAATTTTTCAAATGATTTGATTTCAACGGAATCGATGTTAGTCTCTTTTTCCATGTCAGCACCTCACATTTTAGAGAATGAAAGATAAATATATTTTATATTTCCCGAATAAATCTTCTTAATTGAAGTATACTATTTTGTTTAGAAATTAGCAAGGATTTGTCTTGCTGTGATGCGATTAGATGAGTTAAGGAGGATAAAAAATGCAACTGTTTAAAACGTATTTACAAAATGGGATATGTATTGATGATTCATTAAGAAATTATGAATGTGAAGATTTCTATATACAAAAATTAGAATATCCCAAAAATACATTTACTTATTCTTATGATTCTTTGATTCATGAGGCGTTGAACAAATTAGTGCTTATATATGATGTAATTACATGTAGATATTTTCCGGATTATGAAAGGTATCAATCTCAGTGCTACAATATACCGAGTATATTTCTTAAGGCTGGACTTGAATCTGATTTTCCAGCTTCGAAAGAAGACCTAGAAAAGTATCTTGGGGAATATTCCCGCGACAAGTTGTTATTGAAGGTAGTGCCTGATTTAAATAAGTTTATTTATGTAGGAGATTGTCATTATTTAGTAAGTTCCCTTCAAAACCTATTAGAAGAAGTGAATCGCTGTTTTATAAAGTTTTATATTAAGTTGGCGGAAGCGGGTCCATTAGATACGGAAATCGAAGGGCGTGATGATGGTATTTATTGGTCGGCCTCCTCTCAGATACGAGATGTACATGCTTGCGTAGAAAATTATTTTATTAAAGCTAATGCTGTATTAGATTTATTTTGTAAAATTGTTTATGAAATTGAAAATATTAGAGATGATTTCTCTATAGTACCTAGATTTAAAAGCAAAGATAAATTATGGTCTGCAAAGAGATTTCTTAAAATGAACAAATTGCCTGGTACTATATTTGAAGAATGCGATATCATCAATATGATTATTGCAATACGAAATCAGGTTATTCATAATGGAACGTTAGAAATATATCCTAAGATGTTTTATCGTCTTCAAAATAAACAGATTATCGAAAGATTCATACTATTTCCAGATATGGAAGGAGCTCATTTTATCACTTTTAAGAACAGAAATCATTTTTATCATAATAGACACAAAGTTAATGACTTTTTAATTGCTGTACACAAAGAGTTTTTGAACAAAGTGCTTACTACTGCTGAATCATTGCTAAAATTTTATCCCATTGATTCTTTCTATGAAAAATGAATTATATGAAAAATAGACTATCAATTCGAAATAAAAATGTGGAAATTATTATAGGGATGTACTGTTGTTGATTAAGATTAGAAAATAAGAATGTTTAAACTACGTCTGGTGAATTTTTTTGCGGTATGGCCGATTGTTCGCGGCGGGCCGCCCTGACCGGGACGGCCCCTACGAAAGCCTCAGTTGGGGCATTTTTTTTTACGAGTATTTATGATAGAGTCGAAGGGCATTACGTCGCCTTTAAAAATTCCTTTTTTCATCGCCGAGAAGGCTCTATTTTTATTTATTCAACAAATTGTAAACTGTTGTAACTGTTAAATAGCCTCCTTTGTTTGCAAGTTATTTTATCCGGTGTTTGGATATTTGACAAATATACGATGTTGCGTATTGTGATTTGTGGTAAAATAGTGCTAGCACTATAGCTGATTTTGAAGGGAGGCAACGGGGATGGAAGGTGTAGAAAATTGTCATTTTATAATAAAAACGTTACGATTGCAGAATTTCCGGAGATTTTGTGAGGCACAGTTTGAATTTTCTCCTCAAATGAATGTATTCATTGGTAAAAATGCATCTGGTAAGACTTCTGTTTTGGAAGCAATGACGATTATTGCGGGAGCTTATTTGTCTTCTTTTAAGCAGTATGTTCCGAGCCGTTTTGTCCAGAATATTTCAGATCAAGATGTTTTTTTAAAGGGGAAAAAGGGAAAAATCATTCTTAACAGTAAAGATGCTTTGAACAGTATTGGTTCTGCTGAGACGGTAAAACAATTTCCCTGTCAGATAGAGGCAGAAATACTTTGGAATCATAAGGCGTGTAGCTGTAAAAGGGCTTTAGAAAAAGCTGGCGGCAGAACGAAATTTGTTGGAGAAAATCCTTTTCGTACGGTGGTTCAAGATTGGGAAAAGGTCGTTGCAGCTAATGATGGAAGCGATGAAAAATGTATTTTCCCTCTAGTTTTGTATTTAAGTTCTGCCCGTTTATGGAATGAGAATAAGGGGAAGGAAATGACAGCACTGCCACAGCGATTTGATGCTTATCAACGCTGTCTGGATGGAAAGAGAAGCAGTCAAATGGCTTTTGAATATCTGCGGCTATTGCAAATGATTGCCGTAGAAGATAATGAGGGGCAGTCTTATGATGAATATAATGAAATCATGGGGGCACTTCAGAAAGCAATTGATGATGAATTGAAACAAGGACAGAAGCTGAAGTTTTCTTCTCGCTATGGAGAAATTGTTCTTGAAAATCCAGATGGGGCGATGTTGCGTTTTAATAATCTAAGTGATGGATATCGCAATGTTATTAAAATTGTTGCTGATATTGCAGCTCGAATGTGTATATTAAATCCGTATCTGGGAAAAGAGACTTTACAAAAAACACCGGGGATTGTCATGATTGATGAACTCGATCTCAGCTTACATCCGACTTGGCAGAAACGTATTGTCCGCATATTAAAAGAATTATTTCCCAGAGTGCAATTCTTTTGTGCTACCCATTCTCCTTTTATTGTTCAATCTCTGGAAAATGGAGAGCTTATTGCATTGGATCAAGAAATCGATTCTCCTTATTCAGGACGGAGTATCGAGGATATTGCTGAAGATATTATGCAGGTGTCTACGCCTCAGTACAGCGAAAAAAAACAGGAAATGTTTCAAGCAGCCCAAGATTTTTTAGAAGCGATAAGGACCTCGACTTCTTCTGAAGATTTGGAAAAACTTCGCGAGCAAATGGAATAGGGCACGGAATGAAGCGTATGGTCTAGCAAAAATGATGCTTGATATGTGGACGAATATTAATCAAAATATGCCTGAACTTATGGAAAAGGAAGTAGAGGTTATTGTAGAAGCTGCACGTGGTAAGGGATTTTTTTCATGTTGGATGGAAGTTTTCAAAAATGAACTTGCAGTAAAAAAGGCATTGATACACGCATTTCCCGGAACACGTGAAGAATATTGTCTGTAATAGGACTATGGAGTGAAATGTATGGAACATAGATGGATTCGTGTATTTTGGGGATTATTAGTCATCAGCGTCATCGGTGTGATTTGGTGGCATTCTATGCAGAATGGTGTGGCTTCACATGCCGAGAGTCGGCGTATGCTGGCTTTTGCTTTGTCTCATCTTCAGGGGACGCGGCTGGCACCGTATTTAAGCGACGGGCATATCCGACGCTTGGCGCATTTGACGGAATATACGACATTGGGCGTCGTGTTGAGCAGTTTTTCTGTTTTAATTTCGCGGCGTTCTCATAAAGTTTGGGTGCTCCTGATTGGAATCAGCGTGGCCGCGATTGACGAATATATTCAGCTGTTTTCCGGTGGCCGGACGTCGACGTGGCATGACGTGGTACTCGACGGTGTCGGGTGTATGGTTGGAATTTTTTTAGTCATGGTTATCCGGGGAGTGAAGCGGGGCATCTGTGCCATACTCAAGGTTGGCACCACGCAGTGACATCCATAGGGGCTTTTATAAGTTAATTATTGCTACTGTCCTTTTGGGGATTGCCTTGACGAACTAATTAAGATAACATTAGAATGGTAAAAATAGTTCGTGGTATTTGGCAAACGAATATGGAGGGCTGTAGATGGACATCAATGATTTTCAAGGAATTGAAGCAAGTTTTTTAGATTATAAAACTTCTTTGGAGGCAGAAAAACCTAAAAGTTGGTTAAAGTCAGTTTCTGCATTTGCGAATACGAAAGGCGGACATATTTTATTTGGTGTTACGGATAAGACACATGAAGCAATTGGTTTGGATGATGTGCAGAAGGTAGCTAGCAAAATTGCAGAATTAATATCAGTTCGAATTAGTCCAATGGTAAATTATACGATAGAGCCTTTTCCGAGTACTAGCGATGGGAAATCCTGTCTCGATTTATCCGTTTTTTCAGGGCCTCATTATCCCTATTATTATGTGCATGAACAAACTCGGGAATGTTATGTTCGCAGAGGCGATCGTTCTGAGCCAGCGACTACTTTAGAACTTAATACGCTTATTTTAAAAGGTATGAATCAAACGTATGATGCATTGCCAACTCATTATAAAATAGATGATATTAGCTTTACTTTGTTAGGAGCGACTTTCAAACAGGAAACTGGTGAAAGTTTTAATTTTCCGCAGGAGGCAATTTCCTTGGGATTGATAACTCCAAACGGGGAAGTTACAAATGCGGGGTTATTGCTTTGTGATCAAGGTGTTTTACGGCATTCACGTGTTGTCTGTACACATTGGAAAGGTAAAGAAAAAGGAGAAATTGATGGAGATGCATTAGATGATCAAGAGTTTTTTGGGACTAGTTTGATTATGCTTCTGAATAATGCAGAAGCGTTTATACGAAATAATTCAAAAAATCCATGGACGGTTCAGGGCATGCGTCGAGAGGAGAAAAGCGATTATCCTTTTAAAGCAGTTCGCGAAGTTTTAGTGAATGCTTTGATTCATAGAGATTATCAAAATATGGGTGCTGAAGTACATGTTGACATGTATGATGACCGTATGGAAATATCTTCGCCTGGCGGTATGATGAATGGAAGTCGTATTCAAGATTTGGATTTAAGAATGGTACCGTCCATGAGAAGGAACGAGATTATTTCAGATATTTTTGGAAGATTGCATTATATGGATCGTCGAGGCAGCGGGATACGCCGGATTATAAATTCATATACTCATTATAAGAATAAGCCAATTTTTTATTCCAATGAGTATTTTTTTCTTGTTTCTTTACCGAATAGAGGGATAGCATCAAAAATCAAGGATACTACGGAAAAAACGCAACTTACTGGAAAAGAAACGCAACTTACTGGGGAAGAAACGCAACTTACTGGGGAAGAAACGCAACTTACTGGAAAAGAAACGCAACTTACTGTAGAAAACGTTCATCTCGAAGTGTTGATGACTAGTATACGGCAAAAATGTAGAAATAAATTTCGAGCAGGTACAGTAGATAAATTCATAAAGTTATTGATAATTTATGAAGATAAATATCCATTTAATAGACAAATTGTAGCAACTCAATTTGAAATAAGCGAAAATGCTGCATCCCGACTGCTTAAAAAAGCAATTGATTGTGGTATTGTCAGGAAAGAAAAAAGAGGAGTTTATTATTTTCGGGTTTCGTAAAAATCAGATTCAGATGCGGCATCGCTGAGATAAACTCAAGATTATGTTATGATCCGGCACCGTCTGTCATAAATTCCGGCTGTACACAGGATTCGCGGCGGGCCGCCGCATCTGATTCGGCGTCGATGAACTATGAACGGCCTACGACGAACGACATCGCCGATGGCGATGAGTTCCGGCCTGCGGTCTGCGAACTGCGGCCTGCGTTATTATCAAGTCTGCTCGTATATGATATAATTAACGTTATAATTGAATTATATTAAGGATACATAAGGAAGGTGGTTCGGTGAGTCGTATGGATCGGGATTTTGTGGTATCACAATTTACGCGGTACGTCCAGGGCTTTGACCAAAAGGAAGAAGGCGTCCGGCTGAAGTATGCTCATTCTTTGCGGGTGAGCGGGTTGTGTGAACAGATTGCTCTGAGTCTGGATTTGTCTCAGGATGATGTGGATTTGGCCTGGCTCATCGGCGTCCTCCACGATATCGGCCGTTTTGAGCAGCTGCGGGAGTATCATACGTTCGTCGATTATCGGTCCATGGACCATGCCAAATACGGGGCGCATTACTTGTTTGCTGACGGTCATATCCGCGATTTTCTGGACGATATGAGTCAAGATGATGCGATTTGTATGGCTATTGACCAGCATAATGTCTATCAGCTTCGCCGGGATTTGACGCCGCGACAGCAGCTCTTTTGCCAGCTCATCCGCGATGCCGACAAAATCGATATTTTCCGGGTCTATGTCATGTATATGCGCCAAAAGAAGAATATCTGGAACGTCGACTGGTCTGACTTTGAAAACCAGCCTATTTCCGATGTCGTCATGGCTCAGGCCCGCCAGGGGAAACTGGTGCGGACGCAGGATAAGAAGACTTTCATGGACTTTTATGTCGGTGCCCTCTGCCTCTATTTTGATTTAGTCTATCCCCGGAGTCGGCAGCTGGCGCGGGAACAGGGCTATCTCGATAGGCTCCTCGATTTCCATTCGCAGAACGCCGATAGTGAAGGGAAATTGGAAGAAATCCGCTGTTTAATCCGTAAGAGCGAAGAGTTGCCCTGCTCACCATTTATTGATACAATGTATAAAAGAATTCAATGAAAATGATATATGGGGGGCTTGAAATTATGGAAATATTGATTACTGGCGGTGCTGGGTTCATTGGGTCACACATTTTGGCACAGCTCCAGGGACGGCGCGATATGGACGTCGTCGTGTTTGACAATTTGTCCAGCGGATCCAAAGAACATGTACCGGCTGGGATGGAACTGGTAGAAGGCGACGTCTGCGATGAAGCGGCCGTAGACGCTCTTTTTGCCGACCACCACTTTGATGCCGTCGTCCATTTGGCGGCTCAGACGATGGTTCCTTTTTCTGTTGACCATCCCGTCGAGGACTGCCAAATCAATTTGGAAGGCGCCCTCCACGTGCTGGAAGCCTGCCGGACCCATGGCACAGGGCATATTCTCTTTTCGTCCAGTGCCGCTGTCTACGGCGACAACCTCCATATCCTCCTGAAGGAAACGGAACGGCTCGTGCCGACGTCCCCTTATGGTGTCACTAAGATGACGACGGAACATTACCTGCGGGTCTATCACGAATTATATGGTATGGATGCGACGGTCTTCCGCTTTGCCAACGTCTATGGCGAACGGCAGGGCGAAAAGGGCGAAGGCGGCGTCGTCAGTATTTTCTGCAAGCTTTTGTCCCAGCGTCAGGGGATTACGGTCTTCGGCGACGGCCATCAGACCCGCGATTTCGTCTATGCCGGCGATATCGCCCAGGCCATCATCCGGGCGCTGCCACTCAAAGGCTATCACACGATGAATGTGTCGACCGGACAGGAAACGAGCATCAACGATTTGATCCGCAGTTTTGAAAAAGCCGTGGGCTATACGGTCCCCGTCCAGTATACGGCACCCAGGACGGGCGATATCCTGCGGTCGGTCCTCAGCAATGAGGCCTTGAAAAGGGATTTAGGTTTTGTGCCGGCAATGGATTTGGAAGAAGGAATCCGTCGGACCTATGACTGGTATCGCAGCCAATGGACGAAGTAAGGCGCTTTTTGCCTTGACAGGCTTCCCAAAACATGACACAATTAATTAGATATGCCTATATACATTTATATACAGGAGGGGTAGCCTATGGCAGATGATCGCATCATTACGGCTTTGGACGTTCATTCACTGGATGATATGAAGAAGCTCGTTGAAACCCTTGGCGATAGTGTTTCTTTTTACAAAGTCGGGATGGAACTCTTTTACAGTGCCGGTCCTGATGCAGTACGGTATTTGAAGGACCAGGGGAAACATGTTTTCCTCGATTTGAAGGTCCACGATATTCCCAATACGGTGGCCCAGAGCATCCGCGCCCTGACCCGTCTCGGTGCCGACCTCATGACGCTGCACGGCACAGGCGGCCGGGCTATGATGGAAGCGGCTGCAGAAGCTGTCCGCGATGAAGCGGCCAAACTGAATATCGAACGGCCGCGCCTGCTGGCTGTAACGGTCCTGACCAGTATCGACGAAGACGCCTGGAAGGAAATCGGCGGCAAGTACAGCATTGCCGAATCGGTCAAGAATCTGGCGAAACTGGCCAAGGAAGCCGGTATCGACGGCACCGTCTCTTCGCCGTATGAAGCTAAAGAAATCCGGGAAATGAATGGTCCCGATTTCCTCATCGTCACGCCGGGCATCCGTCCGACGTTTGCCGTAGCCAATGACCAGAAGCGGTTCACGACACCGTCTCAGGCTTTGCGCGACGGGGCATCTCATTTAGTCATCGGCCGTCCGATTACCAAGGCCGCTGATCCTAAGGAAGCAGCCCAAAAGATTTTAGCAGAAATTCAGGGGGTATAATCAATCATGATGACAGAAGCAGAAGTAAGACAGTTGTTAGTAGACACCAAGGCCGTCCTCGAAGGCCATTTCCTCTTGACGTCGGGCCTGCACAGCCCGCTGTACGTTGAAAAGTTCAACGTCCTCCAGCATCCGGAATATACGGAAAAGCTCTGCAAGGAATTGGCAGAACGTTTCAAGGACCAGAACGTCCAGACCGTCATGGGTCCTATGACCGGCGGCATCCTGCTGGCTCATGAAGTCGGCAAGGCACTTGGTACGCGGGCTATCTTCACGGAACGTGAAAAGGGCGTCATGACACTGCGCCGCGGTTTCCATATCGAACCGGGTGAACGCGTCCTCATCGTCGAAGATATCGTCACGACTGGTGGTTCCGTCCAGGAAGTCGTCAATGTCGTCAAGAAAGCCGGCGGCGTCATCGTCGGTGTCGGCCTCCTCGTCGACCGCAGCGGCGGTAAAGCTGAATTCGGCGTACCGAAAGATAAAGTCCAGGCTCTCCTGCATTTGACCGTCCCGACGTACAAACCGGAAGAATGCCCGCTCTGCAAACAGGGCATCCCCATGACCGAACGGGGCAGCCACCATCTGAAATAATCTGGGTCAGGAGATGTTTTGTTCATGGAAATGTTATCGGCCATAGCGCCTTTCTTCGTGGCTGGCCTGCTGGGGACGGTGTTCGCCCGTTTTACGGGTATCAATATGAGCATGTGCGTCCTCCTCATGTTCTTGTATATGGGGGCCAAGCCTGTCGAATGTATTGCCGCTATGTTGATGTTTAATGTCTTTACGTATTTTACGGTGTACTCTCAGCTCCACGTCATGAAGATCAAGAGTTTCACCTTTTTCCCCGGCGTTCGCCTGGCCATCCCGATTTTAATCACCATTGCCCTGGCTGCGCTCAATCCCTTCATTGGCATCGTCTTTTTCGTCTTTACCTTCCTCATGGAAATCTTTGCCAAGATTTATAAGGAAATGGATGCCAAGTCGCGTCCGACGAAAGGGAAAATCGGCCAGATGGTCGTCATTGCCGCTATCCTGGTGACTATCGGTGCGGCTATCGTCCAGTTCATCCCGGAAAATTACTACTACATCGTCGGCGGCGTGACCATCTTGATTTACGCCTTCGTCATGTGGCGGACGGGAGACCGCCGCAAGGGGACGGCCTGGTGGGATAAGATGCTCTACGCATCGACGTTCCTCACCGGCCTGAGCGGCATCGACGGGACCGATTGGCTTACGGCGATGCGCCGCAATCCCGAATCGGTGTTGTCCAAATGCTACCCCATCGTCATCAACGGGGCCATGATCATCGGCCTGCTGGCGTCGTATGCCATGTACCAGTATTTCTCGCTGGGCGCCCTGTTCGCTACTATCGGCTCGGCCGTCGGCATCCGCCTGTTCGGCTTGTATGAACATAAAGAAAAGGGAAGCTTCTCGTACCTCACCCTGGGCATTGCCGTCCTGGCAGCCCTGGTGTTCATGATCATCCAGCCAGTACCGACGGGATTCCCCGTCGTACCCATGGCCGACCAGACGGGATTCTTTGATTTTTAGTTTTGCAAAAAGCGCTGTCTTCTATGGCAGCGCTTTTTTACAAGGCTCCCTTTATAGGGGAGCTGGCCGCCGAAGGCGGTCTGAGAGGTTGTTTTTTTATTTTCGGGAAACGGCGAGCAACCTCTCAGTTAGCGTTATTCCCGGGATTCAGGCAGGACTGTCGCATGAATGTTTCTGCCAGCATGCGAGGCCCTGTTTACTTTATAGTTTGTAGCACAGAGTTTGTAGTTTGCAGAGAAAACCTTCAAATTTAAAGCCATCCGCTAACAACTAACTGCTAGCCACTAACAACTTTAAAGGGCTTGTCGTCGTGCGACAAGCCCCTACGATTTTTAAATATTAGCAGGAAAACGGCGGGCTTTGTCGAATATATTATATATATCCTTATTTACCACTCGTTTTTTTGTTTTGGATAAAGGGGGGATCCCTTATGAAGAAGAGTATTATCTTAGCAATGGTTGTGGCGGCTTTGGCTTGCGGGCCGGCCTGGGCCTATGATGAAGGACCGGTTATGGGGCCGTATATGTCGATTCCGGGACTGACGGCTGTGCAGCAGTGCCAGCTGACCGTTGCCGGCAAGGTCATGGACCCGGCTGATGGAGCCGTATTGCAGGAAAATAACGTGGTCATGATTCCTCTGCGTAAAGTGGCGGAACAGCTCGGTTATACCGTGACCTGGGATCCTGACGACCAGAGCGTCCGCGTCGAGATGAATATCGCCTATATCATCGTCAAACCCGGTGAAGACTGGTACGAACGGATTGGGACGATCAAGAAGGTCAACTTGAACCACATTTTCCAGTACGGTGCCGGCCCGGTCAATGTCAACGGCACGATGTACGTCCCGGCCCAGCTCTTCGAAGCCTTTTACAACAGCGTCGCCATTACGCCCCAGGCCGTGACCATTACGCCGGCCTCGACGGACTGAAGTCGTGAAAAAACTGCTTGACTTTATGGGCCCTGGCCGATACAATATATAGAAGAATATGTGGCAGTCCCGTGAGGCTGTGCGATTCTAATACTTTCAGATTGTACCTTTAATATAGTCCGGAGAGGCTAAAAAGGGACATATTTTGCCATGCTTATAATATGACCTTTGCCCTGCGGCAGAGGTCTTTTTTTACAAGGAGGATTCGATGGTTAGTATACAGGGAAAAAGCCTGTTGGGGCTCCAGGGAGTACCGAAAGAAGAAATTGAATTGATACTGCAGGTAGCTAAGAAGATGAAAGCCGTCGTCAACAGCGGGAATAAGAAGTTATCCCTGCTCAAAGGGAAATCGGTGGTCAACATGTTCTGGGAACCGAGCACGCGTACGCGCGGCTCCTTTGAAATGGCTGCCAAGTATCTCGGCGCCGATGTCATCAACTTCACGCCGCGGGGAAGCTCCATCCAGAAAGGCGAAAGTTTCCGCGATACCCTGCTGACGGTAACGGCCATGGGTGTCGATGCCATCGTCATGCGTCAGAAACAGGAAGGTTCGCCTTGGTTTGCCGACCGCTGCGTCGACCCGATCATCATCAACGCCGGTGATGGCGCCCACGAACATCCGACGCAGGGCCTCCTCGACATGTTCACCATTCAGGAAGTCAAAGGCCATATCGACGGCTTGAAGGTCGTCATCGTCGGTGATATCGACCACGGCCGCGTCGCCCGCTCCAACATCTACGGCCTCAAGACCATGGGTGCTGACGTCCACCTCGTCGGCCCGCGGACACTGCTCCAGCCGGAATTGGAAGCCATGGGCGTCAAAGTCCACTACGACTTGAAAGAAGCCATCCAGGATGCAGACGTCATCAACGTCCTGCGCATCCAGAAAGAACGCCAGGGCATTGGCTTCTTCCCCAGCGCCGGTGAATACAATTCGCTCTTCGGTATCAACCGCGACCGCCTCAAGTGGGCTAAAGACGACGTCCTCGTCCTTCATCCGGGTCCCATGAACCGGGGCATCGAAATCGAACCGGATACATGTTACAGTGAATTTTCTTCGATTCAGGAACAGGTCAAGAACGGCGTATCCGTCCGTATGGCCGTATTATATCTGACAATTATGGGAGGCGATGACGTTGACACTACTCGTTAAAGGCGGCAGAGTCGTAAATCCGGCCATGCAGCAGGATGAAATTTGTGACATTCTCATTGAAAATGGTAAAATTAAGGAAATCGGAGCCAATCTGAGCGCTGACGGCGCCGAAATCTTCGACGCATCGGGCCTCGTCGTAGCACCGGGTTTCATCGATATGCACGTCCATCTCCGCCAGCCCGGCCAGTCCGGCAAGGAAACGATTGAAACGGGGACGAAAGCCGCCGCTGCTGGCGGCATCACCCGCGTTGCGACCATGCCGAACACCAAGCCGGTCATCGATTCGGCAATCATCGTCGACGGCATGAAGTATAAGATTGAACGGGAAGCCAAAGTCAAAGTCGAAATCATCGGCGCCATCTCCAAGGGCCTCCAGGGCCAGGAACTGGCCGCTATGGGCGCTATGGCCAAAGAAGGCGTCGCCGCTTTCTCCGATGACGGCCGTTACGTCGAAAACTGCGATTTCATGCGCAAAGCCATGGAATATGCCAGCATGTTCCACAAGGTCATCATCGACCACTGCGAAGAACAGAGCCTCGTCGAAGGCGGCAACATGCATGAAGGCGTCGTTTCCAACGAATTGGGCATCAAAGGCCGTCCGGCTGTCGCCGAAGACATTGCCGTCGCCCGCGATATTTTCCTGGCCGAAGCGACACACACGCCGGTCCACATCGCCCACATCAGCACCAAGAACGCTGTCGAACTGGTCCGCCAGGCCAAGAAGCGCGGCGTCCAGGTCACGGCAGAAGTTACGCCGCAGCACCTCATCCTGACTGATGAAGCTCTGCGCACTTTTGAAACACGGTATAAAGTCAACCCGCCGATCCGTTCGGAAGAACACCGCACAGCCTGCGTCGCCGGCCTGCAGGATGGCACCATCGATGCCGTCGTCACCGACCACGCCCCGCACGAATGGGAAGAAAAGGACCAGGAATTCAACCTGGCTCCCAGCGGCTTCGTCGGCTTGGAAACGAGCGTCGGCGCCATGTTGACTTATATGTATCATACGGGTCATATCGACCTCATGACCCTGGTCAATGCCATGTCGACGGCACAGGCCAAGATCCTCGGCCTCGATGCCGGTGTCATCGCACCGGGCAAGGATGCCGATTTGACCGTACTCGATCTCGATAAAGAATGGACGGTAGATTCCTCGAAATTCTATTCCAAGGGAAAAGCGTCGCCTTTCGATGAAATGATTTTCAAAGGCAAGGCCGCAGCTACCATCGTCAATGGTGAAATTGTAATGAAAAACGGGGAGGTTTTATAATGAAAGGTGTCCTCATATTAGAGAACGGACAGAAGTTTTATGGCAACATGCTGATGGATGAACCAGCTGTCGGCGAAGTTGTCTTCAATACGGGCATGACAGGCTATCAGGAAACGTTCACCGATCCGTCCTATGCCGGTCAGATCATTACCATGACCTACCCGCTCATCGGTAACTACGGTTTGTTCCACGAAATCGAACAGGCCGACCGTCCCTATGCTGCCGGCTTCATCGTCAGCGAGCTCTGTGAAGAACCGAGCAACTGGCAGAACGAAGGCAAGCTGTCTACCTTTATTATGACACACCACATCCCTTGCCTCTATGGCGTCGATACGCGTGCCATTACGCGGGCCATCCGCAGCCAGGGCGTCATGAAAGGCGTCATCGTGCCGGAAACGATGGAAGAAAGCGCTATCAAGGAACTCTTCGATACGCCGCTGGAAACGCAGCTCGTCCGCCGCGTCACGACGCGTGAAATCAAACACATGGGCGATGGCCGCTTCCACGTCGCCGTCATGGATTACGGCGCCAAAACCAACATCTTGCGCGAACTGGTCAACAGCGACTGCCGCCTGACCATTTTCCCGGCTGAAACCAAGGCTGAAGAAGTCCTGGCCGTCAATCCGGACGGTATCTTCCTGAGCAACGGCCCTGGCGACCCGAAAGACGTCCCGTACATCGTTGAAGAAGTCAAGAAGATGATCGGCAAGAAACCGATTTTCGGTATCTGCCTGGGCCTTCAGATGCTCGGCCTGGCCCTGGGCGGCAAGAGCCGCAAGCTGGCCTTCGGCCACCGCGGTGCCAACCATCCGGTCAAGGATATCCGCACGGGCCGCGTCTACATCACGTCCCAGAACCACGGCTATGTCATCGACGAAGCATCCCTGCCCGATGACGTCGTCATCACCCATCGCAACCTCCACGACAACACCCTCGAAGGTTTTGAAGTCCCGTCCAAGAAAATCATGTGCGTCCAGTACCATCCGGAAGCTTCGCCGGGACCGACTGATAATTTGTATCTGTTTACACAATTCGTCAAGATGATGGAGGAAAACTAACATGATAGAAGGATTGAAGAAAGTACTCGTTATCGGTTCGGGCCCTATTATCATCGGTCAGGCCGCTGAATTCGACTATGCCGGCACCCAGGCCTGCCGTGCCTTGAAGGAAGAAGGACTGGAAGTCGTCCTCATCAACAGCAACCCGGCGACGATCATGACCGACGAAGACATTGCCGACCGCGTTTATGTCGAACCGATTTCCCTCGACTACGTGACGGAAGTCATTGAAAAAGAACGGCCTGACGGCCTGCTGGCTACCCTTGGCGGCCAGGTCGGCCTGAATATGGCTGTCGAACTGGCCAATGCCGGTGTCCTGGAAAAATATAACGTCCAACTCCTCGGGACGCACCTGTCGGCTATCGAAGAAGCCGAAGACCGGGAACTCTTCAAGAAAGCCATGAAAGATATCAACCAGCCTGTTCCGGAAAGCGATATCTTTGAAGACGTCCCGTCGGCCATCGAATTCGCCGACAAGATCGGCTATCCGATCATCGTCCGTCCGGCCTTTACCCTCGGTGGTACGGGTGGCGGCATCGCCCACGACGAAGACGAATTGTTCATGATCGCCACGCGCGGCATCAAACTCAGCCCAATCAACCAGATCCTCGTTGAACGCTCCGTTGCCGGCTGGAAGGAAATCGAATATGAGGTCATGCGCGATAAGGCCGACAACTGCATCATCGTCTGCAATATGGAAAACATCGACCCCGTCGGCATCCATACGGGCGACTCCATCGTCGTCGCACCGAGCCAGACCCTGAACGACTTGCAGTACCAGATGCTGCGTACGGCATCGCTGGCCATCATTCGCCGCTTGAAGATCGAAGGCGGCTGCAACGTCCAGTACGCCCTGGACCCGAACAGCAACCAGTATTACGTCATCGAAGTCAATCCCCGTGTCAGCCGTTCGTCGGCCCTGGCTTCCAAAGCGACGGGCTATCCTATCGCCAAAGTTGCCGCCAAAGTCGCTACGGGCCTGACCCTGGACCAGATCACCAATGCCGTTACGGGCAAGACGACGGCCTGCTTCGAACCGACCCTCGACTATTGCGTCGTCAAATTCCCGCGCTGGCCTTTTGAAAAATTCGCCCTCGCCGACAAGACCCTGGGCACGCAGATGAAGGCTACGGGCGAAGTCATGGCTCTCGACCGCTGCTTTGAAGGGGCCCTGCTCAAAGCCGTCCGCTCCCTGGAAATCGGCGTCAACTATATTTCCATGAAGAAGCTCGAAAGCAAGTCCCTCATCGACATCGTCGAACTTCTGCAGAAACAGGATGATGAACGGCTCTTTGTCGTCGCTCAGGCCCTGCGCCTCGGCATCAGTGAAGAAAAGATTCATTACATCACGGGCTATGACCTGTGGTTCCTCCATAAGATCAAGAACATCATCGACTTGGAATTCGACTTGAAGCGCAACAACCTGACGGTCGATAACATCCGCCTGGCTAAACGCTACAGCATGCCGGATGCCGTCATCGCCGGCTTCACCAACAAGACGGAAGACGAAGTCCGCCAGTTCCGCCTCGACCACGGCATTACGCCGACCTTCAAGATGGTCGATACGTGCGCTGCCGAATTTGAAGCCGCTACGCCGTATTACTATTCGTGCTATGCTGACGAAGACGAAGTCAAGCCCCTGGGCAAGAAGAGCGTCATCGTCCTCGGTTCCGGCCCGATCCGCATCGGTCAGGGTATCGAATTCGACTATTGCTCGGTCCATTCGGCCTGGGCCCTGCGCAAAGCCGGCATGAACAGCATCATCGTCAACAACAACCCGGAAACGGTCAGCACCGACTTCGATACGTCGGACAGCCTGTACTTTGAACCGCTCACCGTCGAAGATGTCATGGCTGTCGTCGACAAGGAAAAACCAGTCGGCGTCATCTGCCAGTTCGGCGGCCAGACGGCTATCAACCTGGCAGCTCCCCTGGCCAAACGGGGCGTCACCGTTCTCGGTACATCTGTTGACGGCATGGACCGCGCCGAAGACCGCGAACGCTTCGACGAAGTCCTGGCCAAATTGAATATTCCCCGTCCGGACGGCCGCATCGCTACCAGCGATAAAGAAGCCATGAAGGTTTCCAAGGAATTGGAATTCCCGCTCATCGTCCGCCCGTCTTACGTCCTCGGCGGCCGGGCTATGGAAATCGTCTATAACGAAAAAGAATTGGAACGCTATCTCCGTGAAGCCGTCATCGCTTCACCGGACCACCCGATCCTCATCGACGAATACATGGTCGGCCGTGAAGTCGAAGTCGACGCCGTTGCCGATGGTACTGACGTCTACATCCCGGGCATCATGGAACAGGTCGAACGGGCCGGCGTCCATTCCGGTGACTCCATCGCCGTCTATCCGCCGCAGCATCTGGACCAGGATATGATCAACCAGATCGTCGACTACACGACGCGCATTTCCCTGGAACTCCAGGTCAAAGGCTCGGTCAACATCCAGTTTGTCGTTTCCCGCGGCAAGTTGTACATCATCGAAGTCAACCCGCGTTCGAGCCGTACTGTTCCCTTCTTGAGCAAGGTCACCCATTTCCCGATTGTCGAAATCGCAACCCGCATCGCCCTCGGCGAAACTTTGAAGGACATGGGTTATCACAGCGGCCTCATGCCGGCCAAGAAACACGTTGCCGCCAAGGCTCCGGTCTTCTCGTTCAGCAAGATCGGCCTGGCTGAAATCGCCCTCGGGCCGGAAATGAAATCGACTGGCGAAGTCATGGGTATCGGCCATTCTTACTCCGAAGCCCTGTACAAAGCCGTCAATGGCGCTAAGATGAAAATCCCCGCTGGCGGTACAATCCTCGTCACCGTCGCCGACCGCGATAAAGCCGAAGCCCTCCAGCTGGCTGAAGGCTTCAAAGAATTGGGCTATCACATCATCGCTACCGAAGGGACAGGCAAATACTTTAACGACCACGGCATGCCCGTCGACATCGTCCGCAAGATTCACGAAGGCGGCCAGAATATCGCCACCCTGATCCGCAACGGTAAAATCGACTTGGTCCTCAACACCCTGACCTATGGCAAACACCCGGAACGCGACGGCTTCAACCTCCGCCGCATGGCCGTAGAACTCGCCGTTCCCTGCCTGACCTCCCTCGATACAGCCCGTGAAGTCCTCCGCGTCTTTGCCAACAAAGGCAAAAACGAAGGCTACCACCACGTCGCTGCCTTGCAGGATTACGATATGGAATAACTTTATAGTTTGCAGAGAGAAGCTTTAAATTTAAAGCCCTCCCCTAGCCACTAGCCACTAACAACTAGCCACTAAAAGAGGCTGTCGCACGTGCGACAGCCTCTTTTTTGTCGTATAATAAAGGCATACTTTGAAGGGAGGTTTTTGGTATGAATATGAAACGTGGGTTAATGATTCTATCATTAGGGGCCGCGGTGGCCCTCGGAGGTTTTGGCAGCGGTCAGGCTTTTTTTAACAGTCCTTTGGCTGCGAATCGTCATTACCGGCCGATTAATTTTGGCATGGGTTATGAAATGTACGTCGATTTGAGTTCGCTGGAAACCGTGAAGGATGACGGTCAGGGCTGGATTTTTAAGGTCAATCTCTTCCGGTCGCCAGAGGATTCGGGGAATATTGAAGGGACGTACACTCTGACTTATAAGGTGGCCCATGGCCAGGCCTGGCTGTATAATGATTCGACCCATAGCTGGCAGGAAATCCCCATGCGCAAGAAGGAAATCAAGCACAATCAGATTGCCGATTTCGTCGCCGTCAATCTCTGTTATAAGCAGAAGACGGGCCAATATCTGAATGACGACTATGGCTATGCCAAGGGCATGGAGCGTTACTACAAGGGGGAGTAACGGCGGGAACGGCCCTTCGGGGACCGGCACTGCGCCGCGGTGACTGCATCGGCATCGCAGCGCCGGCCACGCACGATGAAGGCCAGGATATTTCTGCGGCCGTAGCCCGGTTGGAACGGGCCGGTTATCGCGTCAAGATGACGCCGACGGTCACTGGGAATTATGGTTTCTTTTCCGGGACCGATGCGGAACGGGCCCGCGATATCAATGCCTTGTTCCACGACGATGATGTCAAGGCCATTATTTGCCTCAATGGCGGCTACGGCTCGGCGCGTATCCTCGATAAGCTGGATTATGAATATATCGCGTCTCATCCCAAACTGGTCGTCGGCTTCAGCGATGTGACGGCCTTGCAGATTGCCCTTTGGGAAAAATGCCGCTTAGTCACAGCCAATGGACCGCTCATGGTCACCCTCGGCGGCTCCGATGCCTATACGGCAGGCCAGTTCTTCCAGGGCCTTACGACAGATGCATGGCAAGGCCCTCTGGCCCTGCCGGCCGGGCGGAAGCTGACGACCGTCGTTCCGGGACAGGCGGAAGGGCCGATCGTCGGTGGCAATCTGACGGTCCTCACATCCCTTGTCGGCACGCCTTATGCCCTCGATGGGACGGGCTGTATCCTGGTCCTGGAGGATACTGGCGAAGATGCTTACCGCATTGACCGCATGCTGAACCAGCTCTGGCAGAGCGGCCTTTTGTCCCGCGTCGCCGCCATCGCCTATGGCGATTTCACTGACTGCTCTAACGACCCAGGCGACTTCACGACGGAACAAGTCCTGGATTATTATGCCCATCTGGCTGGAAAACCCGCCATCAAAGGACTGCCCGTCGGCCATACCAAGGACAAGGCCTTCGTGCCTTACGGCGTCAAAGTCCGCCTCGATGCCGACGGGGAAGGTGCATCGCTTACCTTTATTGATGTTTGATGTTTGCGGTCTAGGGACCGCGTTATCAACGGGATTCAGGCGGGCCGCCCTCTGGGACGGCCCCTACGGTTATTTGCGATTATTTATGTAAAAAATCGTGCATAATTCTTGACAAAATATTAAAATGCATCTATAATGAATAAAAATTCAAAGAATAGTCAGGGCACAGCCCATGTGATATAGGAGTGATGAAGTGTGAAAACGAAAGTATTCATTGATGGTCATGAAGGGACGACGGGCCTTCGGATTCATGAACGGCTCAGTACCCGCCAGGATATCGAATTGGTTCCCATTGCCGACGATGTCCGCAAGGATCCCGACGCCATCCGGGCCTGCATGAAACAGGCCGACATCGCCTTCCTTTGTCTCCCTGACGGTGCCGCAGCCGAAGCCGTAACGCTGGCCGAAGGCTGTGATGTCCGCCTCATCGACACGTCGACCGGGCGGCGGATAGCACCGGGCTGGACCTATGGTTTCCCCGAATTATCGCCCCAGCAGGCCGCAGCCATTGCCAAGAGCGACCGCGTCGGCAATCCGGGGTGTCACGCCAGCGGCGCCATTTCCATTTTACAGCCCCTGACAGAAGCCGGCATCGTTCCGGCCGATTATCCGGTGACGGCCTTTTCCCTGACCGGGTACAGCGGCGGCGGCAAGAAGATGATCGCCCAGTACGAAGGCGACAAAGGGCAGGATTTATATGCACCGCGCCAGTACGGCCTGGTACAGCAGCACAAGCACCTGCCGGAAATCGTCACTATCTGCCATTTGACGCAGGAACCGGTCTTTACGCCTATCGTCGACGACTACTACAGCGGCATGGAAGTCATGATTCCTTTCTTCAGCCACTTGCTGGCGAAAAAGGTGACGGCTCACGACGTCTGGCAGGTTTTGGCCAGCCATTACGACTGCTGCCCCTTCGTCCACGTCCTTCCTTTTGGTGAAGACAAGGGCGGCTTCATCGCAGCCAATGATATGAGCGGCTACGACGATATGGAAATCCTGGTCACCGGCAATGACCAGCGCATCATGGTTACGTCCTTGTTCGACAACCTCGGCAAAGGCGCTTCCGGTGCGGCTATCCAGAATATGAACCTCATGATGGGCATTGATCCCACGACGGGGCTGAATTTAAAGTATTAGATGAATCAGATGAAAGGTGGAGTCAGTATGAGTCAGGTTTATGATAGCCTCAGCGTACCGCAAGGATTTCAGGCTGCCGGTACGTACAGTGGATTATGCAGCAGCCGTGTGAAATTGGATGTCGCCATGATCGTAAGCCGACGCGACTGCTCCATCGTTACCGCCACGAGCCAGGGCCTGATGACTCAGTCCGGTAAGGTGCTGCTCCTGCACAACGGTACGGCCCTTCCCGATGGGCCGCGGGGCCATGAGATTTCTCAGGAAGTCTGCCAGGCTGCCGGGAAATGCATGGATGAAGCGCCAGACGATATCGCCCTGGTCGCCAGCGGGGCCAAAGGCCAGTATTTCCGCCCGTCCCTGCTCATCCACAGCCTCAAGACGCTGACGGCAGGATTGGGGACCGACAGCCAGCCGCTGGAAGCGGTCCTGGATAATGCCGGCGATGTCACGGCCTATCAGGTAGCCTTGTCCAGTGGGACGCCCGGCTGTTCTCTGAGCGGTGTCGCCGCCGACGGCACGGCCGACAGCGACGGCTTATGTGTCATCATGACCGATGCCCAGGCCGGCAGTGCTGTCATCGAAGGCGCCCTGGCTCAGGCCAAGGCGGCTATCGACACGGAAAACTTTACGTTCATCGTCATGGCCAACGGCATGGCCGGCAGCAGCCCGTGCAGTCAGGAGGCACTGGCTGATGGACTGGAACAGTTATTGAAAAAATTAGGCTTCCAAAATTCCTTGAAGGCCTGCAGTTAATGGGGGAATCTATTGTAATGTTTAAACGAATCGAACTCGTCTCGGAAGATGTCAAATCCGTAACCAATGCCCAGAAGGCACAGATTTTGATGAACGCCCTGCCGTACATCAAGAAATACAGCAACAAAATCGTCGTCGTCAAATACGGCGGCAATGCCATGATCAACGAAGACCTGAGAAAATCGGTCATGGGCGATATCGTCCTCTTGAACCTCATCGGCGTCAAGGTCGTCCTCGTCCACGGCGGCGGCCCGCATATCAAAGAGACGCTCAATAAATTGGGCATGGAATCGAAATTCCTCAACGGCCTGCGCGTCACCGACGCAGAAACGATGAAAGTCGTCCAGATGGTCCTGGCCGGTCAGGTCAACAAAGACCTGGTCAACCTTATCGGGACTATCGGCGGCAAAGCCATCGGCCTCTGCGGTATCGATGATCAGATGATCAAAGTCCAGAAACAGAGTGATGAACTGGGCTACGTCGGCCGCATTACAGACGTCGACGTTTCCATCATCAAAGACAACCTGGATAAAGGCTATATCCCGGTCATTTCGACCATCGGGACCGATACCAACGGCCAGGCCTATAACATCAACGCCGACACGGCAGCCGCCAAGATTGCCGGCGCCCTCAATGCAGAATGTATGCTGTCCATGACCAATATCGACGGCGTCCTCAAAGATAAGGACGATCCCGATTCCTTGCTCACGGAAATCACCCTCGACCAGGCGCGGCAGCTGGAAAACGATGGCGTCATCGCCGGCGGCATGATTCCCAAAGTCCAGTGCTGCACCGATGCCATCAAGGCCGGCGTCAAGCGCGTGTTCATCATCAACGGCACGGTTCCCCATGCCATCCTCATCGAAATGCTCACCGAAGAAGGCCTGGGCACCATGTTCGTAGGGCACTATTCAATCGGCAAATAAATGCGACTAGCACATGAAAATAAATTTTTTTCGTTGGTCGAAGGTCGTTCCTCGTTCATCGTATGGGAGTTAAAAATACCAAGCCATCGCGATGAACGATGAACTACGAACGAAAAACGGTCTCTTTGAGCGGCCTGCGGAGCCGTCAGGCTCCCATATTATAAGAAAGAAGGAATCCCCTAATGGCAGAAGATTATAAAACCCTTGATAAAGAATATATCGTCAATGTATACAACCGGGTCGGTGCCGTATTGGACCACGGCAAAGGCGCGATTTTGTATGATGTAGACGGCAAGAAATACATCGACCTCAGCGCCGGTATTGCCGTCAACATCTTCGGCGTCTGTGACGACGTGTGGATCAAAGCCGTTGAAGCGCAGCTCCATAAATTGAGCCATATTTCCAACGTCTTCTTTACGGAACCCCAGACCGTCCTGGCTGAAAAACTCTGCCAGAAGACGGGTATGAAGAAGGTCTTCTTCTCGAATTCCGGTGCCGAAGCCAACGAATGTGCCATCAAGACGGCCCGCAAGTATTCGCACGACAAATACGGCGACGGCCGCTATACCATCGTCACCTTGAAGAACAGCTTCCACGGCCGGACCATTGCCACCTTGACGGCGTGCGGCCAGGACTCGCTCCATGAAGACTTCGGGCCCTTCGTCGACGGCTTCGTCTATGCGGAACCCGATGATTTTGCCGATATGAAGCGGCTCTGCGAAGAAAATAACGTCTGCGCCATCATGATGGAAATGGTCCAGGGCGAAGGCGGCGTCCATCCCCTCGACAAAGAATATGTCCAGCAGGTCGCAGAATATGCACATGCCCACGATATCCTGATTATCGTCGACGAAGTCCAGACCGGTAATGGCCGGACGGGCTATCTCTATTCCTACATGGGCTACGGCATCCAGCCCGATATCGTTTCGACGGCTAAAGCCATCGGTGGCGGCCTGCCCTTGGGGGCTACGATGTTCGCCGATTCGACACAGCATACCCTGACCAACCATACCCATGGTTCGACCTTCGGCGGCAACCCGATTTGTACGGCCGGCGGCATTTCCATCATCGACCGCCT
>OBJO01000124.1_pt1 | contig 37669 bp, 34 predicted proteins | sample 1481741 | NCBI WGS metagenome assembly OBJO01 (sample SAMN06140803, study PRJEB22556) | human gut metagenome | host: Homo sapiens | place: China: Beijing | collected 2014 | reverse complement strand
GTCCGCGACCGGCGAACTGCTGCTCAAATCCGTCTGCCACCTCACACGACAAAGCGCGCTCGACAGCATCGGCCTGATACTCGATGCCTGCGCGACCTGCCGCGTCGCCTGCTACGACCGCACCCGCCAGGCCTGGCACGCCATCGAACGAAACAACACCGAAAGCTGATCCGCATTCTGCATCTGCCGTTCGGCAACGCACGACATTCTGTCTCTGTTCCAACATGAAACGGTTTCCTTACCGTTAACGTGGTGCCGTTTGCATACAAAAGTGGACAACCTGTCCCATCAATGGCTTAATTCCCGAGCAAAACAAGGGAGCGTACGGGGACGTTCTGCCGAAGGATTTCGCGGCCTGGGGAAGGCAGCGGCTAATGGCGAGACGGTACGATGGGAAATGGACGTGACAGTGCGTCAGCGGAATGGATGAACCTGTTTCAGGAATCCGACCAGGCTGCCGTAATCGTCGAGCCTAGCGACGGCTCGATTCTGTATATCAATGCCGCGGGCCGACGGCTGCTCGATCTCGAAGCGACTTCACCGGACAGCGCCCAGTCACGCGCGCTGATACCACTCGGCGCACGGGTGGCGAAAGGTGCGTCCGGCGAAAAACCCGCGCACTTCCACTGGCGACACCCGCGCGATGACGGTCCCGAAATCGCCGCGATGGTGCAGCTGGTACGCGTGCATGCCGACCGTGACGCACACGTTCTCGCGCTCATCTATTCCGAAGAAGCCACCAATCCCGGCAGCGCGCGCTTTCAGCGCGTAACGGAAATCGCCGATGCGCTATGGAACGCGGAAGATTTCAACGCAAGCCTTCACGCCCTGCTGCGCCATTCCGCCGCCAACGAAAACTGGGCCTATTCGGAAGCCTGGGTACCCGATCGCAAGAAGTCAGGACTTCATCTCGCCAGTTGCGAATACACGGATCACGCATTCGCGGAACTCGAAAGCGATGCAAGGTCGCGCAGGATCGCACGCGGCGAGGGCATCGCCGGCAATATCGTTGAAACTCGCACACCGGTATGGATGCCGGATATTCGCGATGTCTCCTCCGACGCACTGCCGAGGCGCGACCTCGCGCTGCGCCTGGGTCTTGGCAGCGTCTACGCAGTGCCACTGGTTTATGAAGAACAACTGGTGTGCGTGCTGAAATTTTATTTTCGCGCGCATGCCCGCAAGGACCGCGACCTGCTCGATGCGCTCACCGGGCTTGCCGGCGTGTTCGCGATGGTGATCGAGCGGCGGCGCGTGGAGCAGTCCATGCGCGAACGCGACGACATGATGGAATCCCTGTTTGCCAATCTGCCCTGCTCCATCTACCGCCGTGTGCTGCATGTCGATGGCAGCGTGTCCTATCCCTACGTCGGCGGACGGCTGCTGCCCGATCTCGGCATACGCTCCGGCTTCCGCTTTCCGGACGCGCGAACCGCGTTGAGCAAAGTGCTGCCCGACGATCGGGACCGTTTCGTACGTGAGATCTATCGCTCCGCACAGGAGCGCACGCCGTTGAACATCGAACATCGCGTGAGAGCGGATGACGGCGGCATCCGCTGGTTGCGAACGTATTCCACGCCGTCGGAAAACGACGACGGCAGCGTCAGCTGGAACTCCTTCACGCTCGACATCAGTGTCGAAAGACAACTGCGCGAAATGACCGACGAACAGTCACGCCGTGACGCGATCACGCAGTTGCCCACACGCCATGCGTTCGAAGAGCAACTGTTGCAGATGTCCGCCGCGTCGCTTCGACACGATGAAAAACTCGGCGTGTTGCTGTTCAACGTCGACCGGTTTCACTGGATCAACGACGCCTATGGCATGGCCGCGGGCGACGCGCTGCTCGCCGCCGTTGCCGAACGCCTGCGCGACACGCTGCCGCGCGAAAGTCTGCTCGGACGGCTGGGCAACGACGAGTTCACTATCGCGTTCAGCGGTTTGCGCGATGAAAGCGAACTGCGCCGTCACCTGTCCGTCCTGCATCGATTAATGAGCAAACCGTTCGACGTATTCGACAACGAAATTCATCTGTCTTACACCGGCGGTCTTTGCGTGCTGCCCGACGATGAGGAATCCGCGGACGAGCTGCTGCGCTGCGCATCACTCGCGATGAACCGCGGCCGGCGCGAGAACAAGGGCAAGATCACGCGCTTCGATGCGCATCGCGATCATGAATCCGCGACCGTGATCAGCATGGAACGCGAATTGCGTTACGCCTTGCGCAACCGGCAGCTCGAAGTGCATTACCAGCCGCAGGCCACACCGGCCTTCGATCGCCTGACGGGTTTCGAAGCGCTGGTGCGCTGGCGGCATCCGCAGCAAGGCATGATTCCGCCGAACCGTTTCATTCATGTCGCCGAGGAAAGCGGACTGATCGACGAGCTGTTTTCCTATGTGCTGGATCGCGTTTGTGCGCAGCATGCTGACTGGCAGCAGGCCGGTCTTGAACCGCCGCCCATCTCGGTAAACCTCTCGCCCGTGCAGATGCGCACCGAGAACCGCATCGCCGCCGACATCGCCCGCATTCTTGAAATGCACCGTGTGGCGCCGACCTGCGTGAAACTGGAGATCACGGAAGGCACGTTGCTGCAGAACTTCGACGCTGGCACAGCGTTACTCAATCGATTGGGCGAAATGGGCGTTGCGGTGGTGCTGGATGATTTCGGCGTCGGTTACTCGTCGCTCGGTTATCTCGCGCAACTCCCGTTACGCTCGATCAAGATCGACCGCTCCTTCGTGCGCGGTCTCGAACAGAACGTCAACGCCGCAAAAGTACTGCGCGCGGTGATCGTGCTTGCGCACACGCTCGACATGGAAGTGACGGTGGAAGGTGTTGAAACGGAACTGCAACTCGACGCGATACGGCAGTGGCAATGAGGGCGTGCAGGGATTTCTCTTCAGCAAACCGCTGCCGGCCGCGGAAGCCGCCGCACTGCTTGAGAAGATGCGGCGCTGATTTAAAACGTGATCAGTCCGCGAGCAACTGACGGACCTTGCCGAGCGTGCGCACGATCTGCTCGCGCTCATCCGCACCGAGCGAATCGAGCCGCTCTTTCAGACGGTCGACATGATCGGGGAAGACATCGCGAAACAACCGGTCGCCTTTCTCCGTCAACACGGCGCGAATGCAACGTCGGTCTTCCGGGCAACCGCGGCGCTCGACCAGCCCTTTGTGTTCCAGACGATCCACCACGCCCGTGAGCGTGGTCTTGGTGATCAGCGTGTTCTCACCGATTTCCTTGAACGTCATGCCCGGCTTGTTGCCGAGTGTCGCGAGCACGTCAAACTCCGGGCCCGTCAAACCGAAACGTTTGATATCGCGCATGCTGAAATCGCCGAACGCCTGATAGGCACGCACGATTTCACGGATGACGGCGAGTGCGGGTTCACGCGCGGATTGCTTGCTACGCTCCATCTTCAGGCTTTTCTCTACAGAATTGTCCGGCATTGATAAGTCCGTAACCGCCACAAGTCAAGCCACGGCGTCAGTAGGTCAGGCCGATGCCGACATGAAAACCGATATCGGGCGTGTTGTTGAAATTCACGACGTTTTCCGTGAGCGCGATGCTGTAATGCAACGGTCCGTCGACATGTCGAAGACCGATGCTCAACTGATACTGATTCGCGGCGAGTTCCGGATCGGTGTCGCCCCGAAACACGCTGCGTGACGCCGACGCTTGCAGAATGACGCTGGTGCTGGTCGCAACGCGGGTTTCCCACGCGGCGGTGACGCTCGGAATATGCCGGTTCACCGCATCGTCACCGAAACTCTTGGAGCCACCGAAATACACATGGCTCACGCTGAAATAAAGTCCGTTGTCCGCCCATTGCCGTTGCAGGGAAAACTGCAGACCGACATCGGCGTGACCGGATGAAAAGAGCGGATCGCGCGCGCCGACGGGAAGCTTCGCCGCGAATTCCAGCACAACGTCCCAGGCGCCGGCCGTGAGTCCGCGATGACGAATACCGATGACCGGATCCGCGATCCCTGTGCCCCGCGGCGCACCGGCGAGCGTTGTCTGTCGATCGCCGATCTTGAAGAAACCCTGGAACTGATCGCGCGCGACAAGATCGCGTCCGAAATCGTCGAATCCCGCCTTTTGATGAAAGCTTTCAATGGTCGCGTCCAGCGAACCACCGTGATAGCGATGCACCGGCAGGATGCCGTAGACGGCAAGCGCGTCCGACACACCATAGTGAAAGCTCAGCGCCAGTACGGAAATCGAGCCGTCGAAATAAAAAGCATCATCATCGAGCGCGCCTAGGGTCGCAAAATCGGTCGCGTCCAGCGGCGCGCGTGAGCCGCGCGCTTCAAGATAATCACTGACGTTGCCGCTCATGATGAATGTGTTCGTGTACGAAACGTTCGCCTCCAAGGCCCACCCCTCCGGATAGCGCGCGGCCGCGCTCGCGGGCAGAAAATCCAGTCGCTGCAATGCAAACGGCGTGAGATCGCGCAGGCGCAGCGGCCCGAGCAGCTCGTCGGCGGACGCGGGCAACACGCCTCCCAGGCCGACGAGGAGCGCCAACATAAGAATTTTCCACAGGTTTTTCTGTACAACCGTCATATTTGATCCGCTTTTATTTAATCCATATCCGGACTAAGTGTCCGCAGGTACCCGCGGGGGAGGGGAGGAGAGGGGGCAGATGCACCCGTGGATACCTGACGGACAGCGAAATTATAATTCGATTTCGGACTAAATCAAGTCGGACTTTCTAGGTACGGATATTTACGCGGGTAAATACGCCTGAAATGGTGAAACTTTCACCAGCCGGGGTACGCTATCCTCTCCGCGCCCTGATTACTTTCGAGACCCGTGACGTGTATCCCCGCCCGCTTGCCTTCGTCGATCTGGAAACGACCGGGACGCACCCCCGCGTTGATCGAATCATCGAGATCGGCGTCGTGCTCGTTGAACCCGATGGCACGTTCCGCGAGTGGCAGACGCTGATCGACCCCGAAGTCTCCGTGCCGCCGTTCATTGAGAACTTCACCGGCATTTCCAATGCCGATGTCGCCGCCGCGCCGCGTTTCGCGGACGTCGCCGATGAACTGCACGCGCTCCTGGATGCGCGCGTGTTCGTCGCACACAACGCACGCTTCGATTACGGGTTTCTCCGGCACGCCTTCCAGCGCGCCGGACTCAGGTTCCATCGTCAACCGTTGTGCACGGTGAAACTTTCGCGACGGCTTTATCCCGCGTTCACTCGCCACAATCTCGATTCGCTCATCGGTCGTCACGGTCTTGCGGTGTCCGGCCGGCATCGCGCGCTGGGCGACGCGCGACTTATCCACCGGTTTCTCGACGTCGCGTTCCGTGAGCACGGCGTGGACAACGTGAACGCCGCGATCGGCGATCTCATCAAGCGCCCCGCCCTGCCGCCGCACCTGCCCGCGGCCGAAATCGACGCGCTCCCGGAAGCGCCGGGCATTTACCGCTTTTACGATGAAAACGGACTTCTGCTTTATATCGGCAAGAGCGTGAACATCCGCTCACGCGTGCTTTCACATTTCTCCGCCGATCACTCAAGTGCAAAGGAAATGCGGCTCGCGCAACAGACGCGCCATATCGAATGCATGACAACGGCGGGCGAACTCGGCGCGCTCTTGCTGGAGAACCGTGAGATCAAGGAGCAGTTGCCGACGCTGAACCGTCGGCAACGTCGCGCCGATAATCTTTTGTCCTTGCTGCTTGCCGATGATCCCGCGACGGAACCCGTCGTGAAAATCGTCAATGTCGATATGGCGACATTCAGTGCATCGGAAAATCTCTACGGTCTGTTCCGCACGAAACGCATCGCGGAAAACACCTTGCGCGAACTGGTTGCCGAGCACGGCTTGTGCCCGCGCAAACTCGGCCTTGAATCACGCGGCCAGACAGGCCAGCCGTGTTTCGCACGACAACTGAAAAAGTGCAAAGGCGTGTGCGAAGGCGCTGAACCGCTGCTGAAACATCAGCTTCGCCTGATGCAGGCGCTCGGAAAACTGCGCGTGATGACGTGGCCGTATCCGGGACGTATCGGCATCCGCGAACGGAATCCGGACGGTGATACCGATATTCATGTTCTTGATAACTGGTGCTACCTCGGCACATTGCGCGAGCGCGACCTGCAAAGCGACCTGTTCGATTCCTCGAAACTGGAAGGCGCGTTCGACCTGGATACGTACCGGATACTGGTGCGCTACTTCACGTCAAAACGGAAGCAACTTGATATCGTGCGACTGGAACGTGAACCGGCGTGATGGTTGATGTTGTTGCAAAACGCAACGGACGGGATCAGGAAAATTCAGTCTGAAAAAGCGATTGCCCGTACGCGCGACGGATATTCGGCATATGATGTGAGTGGAGATATTCCTGACAGGTCGAATTCACCACCACGTTCAGCTTTCGCTTCACGTCACATGCAATCTCGCACTTGGAAATCCTGCCAATCCCGTCCATTGATCTTCTTCATTTCCTCGACGACGACAATCGGTCCGCCGCGCGAATCGGTTCCGGCAAGCGATAGCGTGTCGTGTATCGCATGACAAGTTTCATCGCGGTCGGAAGACTCACGCGATGTCCGATGGAAACGAACACGGGTTTGACGTTCGCGCGCGTGCGCACGACGCGGCCGATCACATCCTTGCCGTCTTTCAACACCGACCATTCGCCGCGCTCGATGCCTGGTTCGTCGTACTTGCCGACGAGACGCGACTTGCCGACGCCGAGCGCGGGCAGGTTCGTGATCACACCAAGATGCGCGGCAATGCCGAGTCGGCGCGGATGCGCAATACCCTGACCGTCACACAACAGCAGATCGGGCAAGGTTCGCAGCTGTTCCATCGCGTTCAACAGCGCGGGAATTTCGCGAAACGACAGCAGGCCGGGAACATAGGGAAACCGCGTCGGTTCGCGATGCAGGATCGCGTCGGTGACTTCAAACGTTTGTGCGTTCATCACAACAACGGCGGCGCGCGTCGTCTTGCCGCCATTCTCGAAACCGACGTCCACGCCCGCGACATGATCGAGCTCGCCAAGATCATCTTCGCGCACAACACGCGGCGCGAGTTCTGCCTGCAATGCGCGCGCTTCGCGCGGCGTGAGATTCCAGTCATGGTTTATCGCGAGTTGCATGCGTATTCAGTACTCCAGCTGCTTCAGCCACTCATGGAAGAAAGGACGGCCGTTTCTTTCGAGCTGCGCGGCGTGTCGCGCGGCGTCGCGCCGCAATTGTCTGACGTTTGGCGTCGAAGCATCCGCCAACGCGCGGTAATGACCGACATACCAGGTCTCAAGTCCGAGTCCCGTGACTTCAGGATGAAATTGCAGGCCGAGAAGATTCGCACCGCAGGAAAACGCCTGGTGCGCGCAATCGGGCGTTGACGCGAGCGAAACCGCGTTTTCCGGCAGTTCGAATGCATCGCCGTGCCAATGAAACACTGACGCTTCACCAAAGTGCCGAAGCGACGACTCACGGCCGGCTTCGGTGAAGGTGAGCGGAAGCCAGCCGATCTCGGTTCTGTTCGCACGCGTGACACGTGCTCCCAGCGCACGCGCCATCAGTTGCCCGCCGAGACAGATTCCCAACGTCGGACGGTTATCGGCAAGGCGTTGTTCGAGGAGTTTCAGTTCGCTGGCGATGAACGGGTAATCCTTCTCATCGTTCGCACTCAACGGACCGCCGAGCACAATCAGAAGATCCGGCGCGAGCGCTTCGATCTGCCCCTTGCGTGCGATCGGCGCATCAAGATAACGCGTGTGGTAACCGCAGCTGCTCAACAACTGTTCGAAGTAACCGAGGTCTTCGAATGGCAAATGTCGGATGGCGACACAACTACGCATGGAGGCACCTGAAGTTTGCGTCAAGGAATTCGGCAGAATGCCGCTCCCACATCGCTTCGATGAGTCTGTTTCGACCTTCCGCCTTCAAATATCGAAACTTCCGGTTTCACAACAGCGCGAACGAAGTCTTGTAAGGGAGCGGCATCGCGCCCTGAAAACAAGCGTCCCTTCACAACAACTCCTGCTGTCCCGAAAGGTTCGGCGCACGAAACTTCGTCACATCAAGCACCGGCGCGGGCGTGACGTTCAAACCGTGTTTGCGACACGCAAGACGAAAACGCTTGCGGATCAGTTCCGCGAACGCGCCGCTGCCGCGCATGCGCTCGTGGAACTCGCCGGAATTTTCCTTGCCGCCGCGCGAGGCGCGCACGAGCGACATGACATGTTCCGCGCGTAACGGCAGATGCGTTTCGAGCCAGTCCTTGAAAAGCGGCGCGACTTCGTGGGGCAGCCGCAGAAAGATGTGTCCAGCCCAGCGCGCCCGCTTCCGCCACAGCTTCGACAATGGCTTCGATCTCGCTGTCGTTCACCGCGGGAATCACGGGCGCAACCAACACGCTGACGGGAATGCCGGCTGACGACAACTCGCGAATCACATCAAGACGCGCGCCAGGCGATGCCGCGCGCGGTTCGAGCGTGCGTTTCAGTTCCGGCTCTAATGTGGTGAGACTGATCGTGACGCTCGCGAGACCGTCGCGCGCCATTGATGCGAGCAGGTCAAGATCACGCAGAATGAGACTGCCTTTTGTTATGAGCGTGACGGGGTGCCTGGTGTCAGAAAGCACTTCCAGACATTCACGCGTGACGCGATAACGTTTCTCGATGGGTTGATACGGATCGGTGTTTGATCCGAGGTTGATGGGGCTGCAACGGTAACTTTTCGCAGCGATTGTTTCGCGCAACAGCCGCGCCGCATCCTGCTTGTAAAAAAGAATGCTTTCGAAATCCACACCCGGCGAAAGATCGACGTACGCATGCGCAGGTCGCGCGTAACAGTAGATGCAGCCCATGCTTATGTGCGGTGACATTGTCGGTAACGGCAAAACCTTCCGGAAATTCAAGGGCGTAGAGAGATGCATTAGCGATAACTGTTCGTAGACAAATTGTCACGTTCAAGAGCAAGACGAGGACCCTAAACGCAGCAACATTGGCTGTTCACTACAGAGTTACTGGGGTTTTGTCCACCGCTCTGCAAGCTCCACCGCGACCTTTCGCCGGGAATCGACCAATTCGAGCCACTTTGAATGCGCTGCGTGCAGCAACTCGACTGGCCCTCCAACTGCATTTTTCATGGCGATCGCGGACACCATCGTGCAGACCACAATGCCATCGAGAAGGTTATAGCAGTGCGCCAGGTCCATTAGCGCTCTTTCTTCCTCTTCACGCCTGCGCCTATCCTTGATAATCCCTATCCCGGATTCGTCGCCGTGCAATAAGTGGCTGCTAATCCCGTAGTTCGTAATCAGACCGCCAAGAGCCTTAAAGCCAGGCATAGCCGTCGATTGCTGTTCGATCGAAGAGAGCATCTGAGTAAACGACCATTTTGAAGAAATAGTCGCCCTTGTTTTTCGTGGCCATCGCTCACGGATTTCAGCTTCTCTCTCATCAGGGAGAATGAGGGCTTCAATAAGTGACTCGGTTCCAACGTCACTACCCGCGGTGGCTTTTAACGACTTCTTTGCTTTAACTGACTGGCTTAGAGCGTTCAACTCAGGTAATGCGTTGCAGTATTCATCGAGCGAAACAGCCCGTTGCTCCGACGTACCAGAACAGATGTAAGCTTGCTTCACGGTTGTCTCAAGGACCGTGCGCATAAGCATTTCTGCATCCCACAGCGCGCCCTCCCGCATGAGAGTGAGGATCGCGTTAATCCTGCCTGCCGTGAAATCAAACAAGTCCGACATTACCCTTGATAAGGTCTCCTCGTGTGGGCGAGCATCGATCAATAAGTCAACGAATATCGACCCGAATTCATTGCTAATCTCGAGATATGATTCTATCTCTGCTTCTTGCACTATCGACACATTACTCTCCTATTGTTATGGCATTCGAAAGTGAGCTGGCCGATTAACTAAAAAAGGGCATCCGGCATGACCATTGATACTGACTCGAAACTGGACAACGACGCGTTCGAGTTTTTCAAGCTTTTCGCTCGGTACGAAGCTACCCTAAAGGATCGGGAATTTTATACGGCGGGTACGAACAACCGGGTCAATCTGGACTGGGATCGCTTTTCAAATGAAGTGATAGGACGAGGCTTCCTCGACGATCTAGGTGATCATTCAATATCAGCCCGCTACATTCTCGACCAACCGCCTATGCGCCAAACGCTCAACGAAGCCAACAAGATTATTTGGTCCGAGGTCGACAATTCTGACCAAAGCCCACAAGCGCTTTTCGCGCACATACGCAGAATTCGCAACAATCTTTATCACGGCGCCAAATTTAACGGGACTTGGTTTGACCCGGAACGGAGTAGCGAGTTACTCCAACATGCATTAGTTATTCTCAAGCATTACTCGAACTGGCTGAACTGTGAATAGCAAAACCAACTGCGCTGCTAAAGACCATTGTATCGAGTTCTGCGCTCTGGATTGACTGTAACGCTATTGGAAGCTTCCCAAGCTGTGAGCTGGCGGCTCAGTTCTTCGACGCGCATAAACCGTGGTGGAGCGAAATCGTTCGCTTTAAAAATTTTCAACAGTTCCGCCAATCCATATCTCCCAATCAGATCGTGCCCAGATGCGTCGCTCTCACCTTTAAGAGGGCCTAGTGCAAAACGCCATCCAGTTAAAAGGCTCGTGCGGAAAGCATAGATAACTGTCAGTTCGGGATTCGCACCTGGCTTTCCTACCGCGCAGTACACCTCTTGCTCTTTTCTATCACTCATGCAGAAATTCGGATCTCCTCGAAGTCAGCCTGCGTCAGCCCGATCTCTTTTTCGAGAACGCCAAGTATGAGGCTCCCTCGTTGTTTCAAGAACTTACGATAGCGATTATAGTTTAGTAACTCGCGATCAATAAGGGCGCGCTTAAGCTCTGCATCAGACACGTCCGCCAAGTACTTGTTAGGATGTCGCGCTCGTTTGTTAATATTCTTCGCTTTCGGCAGGAACCAGAAGTTCGCGAAGTGATTGATTTCTGCTTCTCCCCAGTTTTTCTCGCGCAGTACTGATTTCGGAAATATGTGATCCATCTCGCGGGCGTTCCCCTTGAGCAAAGTAGTAGCTCCGGCTTCGCGCTGGACCACATGCATCGCGAGCCGTGGATTACGCTGAATTAAACTCTCACCCCATGATTCAACTCGTTCCCAATAGTTAACCCAATATATTGCTCGCCCAAAGGGAATCTCATAACTTCCGCGTTTCACACGCGGCTCCAATTCTTTTCGAATAAACATTCCTAATCTGCTGTCGGCATAGCGCGAGAACGGATTGGCAAAACCGAATAAGAAAACAGATTTTCTAAATGCTTCGACTTGTGATTTAGGAAGATCGCGCTTCGGGCAATGGAACAAGTAATAGACGAAGGGAATTAGATTAGTTTCGCCGCCAAGCGCCTTACTGCTCGAAAGAGCACAGTATTTTTGAACGTTATCGACGGTGGCCTGGATAGCTTCGCAGCATTGTTCGAACGATTTTCGCATTTTTTCTATGTTGGACTTCTTCCTCAACAGATCAACGTCAAATCGCGTTCCTAGATCTGACACAGCAAAGAGACACCGAATAACAAAATCCAGGTCGATTTCGAATGAATTGCCTTTGTTTACGGAATCAACGAACTCAGGGAGCGCAGTAGCGGACTCATTCCAGTTTAGTTTGAGCATGCTGAATATAAGGTCAGAGCGGCTCAAAGGCGTGCCTTGCCGGTTAATGCGTACAAATATTTCTAATACATCGGATTCCGTTTGCCGATCTCTGCTTGCAGGCGATTTGTTTTCATCGATAGTGCAAGCGCTGAGAATATTCTGATCTTTTGTGAGCACCTCATCCAGACGGGCAAGGTTATTCTCCAACCGCAGCTCGTCAGTCTCAGACAACTTAAGGTCCCGAATTAGTTTCCTCCGGATGCGCTGCTTTTCGCTTGCCGACATTTCAAAAAGATCGGAGACCTTAATCAAGTACTCCAAGTCTTCCGGATCCCAATCACCATCATCAGACTTGACCCACTCCACGGTTTCCTCGTTTCGCTCGTGCGCCTCGTCGTCCGCCACAAACTCGAAGATGAATTTTTCTTCTTCAAAGTCATCAGAGTCACGGCCACTCAGCACATCGAAGTAGAGAAACTCTTCCTCGTGTGAGCCAAACAGAGCGACATACAAGGATTGAAGCCGCTGTTGGCCATCCAAAACCAACTTTAGTTTTCTTTCTTTTTGATTGTTGAAGTACCTCACTTTCGAACCTGCTGATACGAATGGATCGAACTTTCGGTACTGGATGTCGTTGTAGGTCTCCCACATAAGGACTATGCCGATTGGATACCCGCGAAGAACCGAGTCCATCAATTTTTGAATCTTGTCCTTGGGCCAGACGAAGTTTCTCTGGATTGCCGGCAAAACGATTTCGCCGCTTCTGATGAGATTGAGCAGGCTACCGATGTTCATTCCGTCCCCTTTCCTGGCGTCGCTTCGTCGGTCGATGTAGGCATTTCCACCCAGTTTTGCCGATGGAGACGTCCCAAGCAACTGTTGCTGCCCTGCAGAAAAGGCTTGCAATATGGCCATGATGCACCATAATGCAGGGTGCCGGCCTGTGGATTCAGGCACGGACCAATGGATCGTGGATTCGATCACATAACTTTTGGAGACAATACATGAACACATTTCAGTTCGTGGCGCGCTTCGTGCGCCGCATCCCAGACCCCAATTTCCATCTCGCGCATGGCACCGAACGCCATATGGCGTTAATTCACGTCGCCAATGTTCCGAGCGGTCTGCCGCTTGATCCCAATGCGCGCGAACCGAATATCCGGAAACGGGTTTATCGCGACGTTGAGGAAAGCTTGCTTGACCAAGGTGGTTGCGAGCCTGGAACTTTCCATCTCAAGAACAAGGGGATCACAGTAATCGCGCGGTCTCTACGCCGAGTGCAGGATGACCTCTACGAAATATCGCTCGATGACGGACATGGCATCGTCGACGGCGGTCATACCTACGAAATCATTCAACGGAACTTGGATAATCCGGAACTGCCCCGGGAACAGTTTGTGAAGATTGAGGTACTTACCTCCGTTCCGAATGCGTGGATTCCAGACATCGCAGGCGGTCTGAACACATCTGTTCAAGTCCAACAACGCAGCTTGCTGGACCTTCAAAAAGCGTTCGAGTGGATCAAGGAAGAGCTAAAAGATGAGCCGTATTTCGGTGAGATCGGGTGGTCGGAGAACGACCCCGGTGCTTTTGAGGTTCGCGACGTCCTGTCAATGATGGCCTGTTTCAATATCGATCTTTACCCGAAAACAGGCGACGCTCATCCCGTTGCTTCCTATGAGAAGAAAAGCGCAATCGAAAACATGTTCCGCAAGGACTTTGAAGAAAACGACGGTCGGAGTTTCAAGAAGTTGCGCCCGATCCTCAAGGATATTTTGTACTTGTACGATTTAGTACGTTACGAATGGCCGATCGTGAACAACAAGCACGGAGGAAAAGCGAAATCGCTGCGTATTGTTGACTCAAAGGACCCCGATTCGTCCGCAAAAGTGAAGGCCTATGAATTCCCCTTCATCGGCAAATCATCCTATAAGCGGCTTAACCGTGGCGCCTTGTTTCCCATCTTCGCGGCGTTTCGCTGGATGGTCGAAGAGAATCCTGTTACTGGCGACTTCTGTTGGAAAGGCGGATTTGACGCTGTCCTTCAACGTTGGGAAGAGTCTCAGGTAGGTCTTGTGAAGCTAACCAAAGAAAAGGCAGAAGAAGTGGGCCGTAATCCAGACGCGGTCGGCAAAAGCCGTCCACACTGGGGCGCTATGTTCAAGGAAGTTGCTTTCGTTGATTTGATGAAACAAGCCAACTGATCCGTGTCGGCCCGGGAAAAAGGAATTTCCCTGGCCAACTCGAAATTCAATCGCCTAGCGCCGCCTCTATCGCTCTCCGATAAACATTATCCTCGGAAAGCGTCACGTTATTGAATGCTTCCTGCAGTTTATAGATCGTGGTGCTGTGCGCCCTCACCTGACGGAGGGGGACCATTTCGCCTGGCGGGCTAGCAGCCCCAGAATCGTGTGCGTATGTAAGAAACGTAATAGACGCGGGCTGGAAGGGGTAATTCGGAAGGCTAGCTAGACCCCCGAGACGCTCGGCAATGCTCGCGAATACCGCGTCTGGGCAGATAAAAAAGAGCCCTTTCCGGCACTTCTCTTCACGCTGCAGGACCTGACCCTTATATACCAACTGAGGAAGAATACGCTTAGAAACATTTTCCCAGTTCAAACCTACGGTTGATTTCAGCACGCTTCGGCCAGCTTTAAGCGCTTCATAACTGCTTCTGTAAGAACCAGTTGTGTCGATCGTTTGTACTTCAACTGCGACAAATTCCTCAAGCGCCCCATTCGAATCTATTTTCGCCAATACCCAATCTACAAAATACCCGCCCCGCCCTGATTTCTGCGGCAACCTCAGCTCGCCGCCCCACTTCTTTCCAAACATGGCTACGCATGGACCAGCGTGCGCCTTTACATGTTCAACCGCCTGCTGGCCAGGCACCAGGGTAAGACCAACGCCAAAAGCGATATCAGAAACATCCTGCAGCACTTTGTAATTTTCCGCGTAGAGCCGTATCGGACAACAAATTACCGGCGGACTTGTGACAGGCTTTATCGCGCAACCCCCAGTTCTGACTCCATCAGCAAACTTTTTTTCACATGGAGCAGCGAGAACTGGACAGATGTCTGCTTCCGCGGCGCGAAGGGCGGCATCCGAGTTATCAGATGCTTGGAAACCGAAAAACTCCCAGACTGACCCTGCCATCAAACTTTCCTCGTAAGTACGCGCGTGCCGTACCCGAGAACTTTCGCAATAGATTGCCCGATAGAAGCTGCCAGCAATGGCGGAACGGCGTTGCCAACTTGCTCGTATTGTTCGACTCTGGACCCTACAAAGCGATAGATGTCGGGAAACGTCTGGATTCGTGCTGCCTCGCGAACCGTGAAAGTTCTATCTTGGCGATAATGGAAGTAAGCGCCCCAGTGGGGATCGCACTTCGTAAGGATTGTCGATGCAAGCCCCTTTGGATTAACTCGCCCATATCGCTTGGTGTGATCAGAACGTCTAGCACGACGCATGCCGCTCGGCAGTAACTCAAACGGGATGTCAGTCCAGTTACCACCAGGAGGAATGAAAGATAGCCGCTCAAGATTTACCTTACTTAGACGAGCTGCCTCGTGATTCAACACTCCACGCGAACCAGTTCTCATTGCTAACTGAAATTCATTCTGAGGAGCGCAACGATACTCTTTAACTTCTTGGCCCGATTCTCCGTTCTTTAATCTCGGCAGGTCATCGATCGCGTCCTTAACGCTAACGAACGAAGGGAGCTCCACCGACTTCGGCAATGAAACGATGTTTCTGCCATCAAAACTGGACGTGAAGTTGATGCGAATGGGCGCGTAGCGAACTGGATCAGGAAAAGCAGCGTGTGGGTCAACGCCGTCGCGCGTGCCAATTACAACCGTGCGCCAACGCGTCTGGGGTACACCATAATGCGGCGCATAAAGAATCTTTACGTCAGCCGTGTACCCATGTTCTTCCAACTCGGTCAAAATCGCCTGCAAGGTCGCCCCCCCGTTGAACGAGACGAGCCCCGGGACGTTCTCAATCAGAACCGTTTTTGGATAAAACTCGTCGACAAAACGCAGGAAATCCCGAAACAGGTGGTTCCTAGCATCCTTCTGCGACCGTTTTGGTGCGTTGATCGAAAATCCTTGGCACGGGGGACCTCCTGCTACCAAGTCCAGCTCTCCACGCTTGATCCCCAGCTTCCGCCGGACGGCCCTTGCATCGACAGTACGAATATCACGCTGATCAACAACAGTAGTTGAGTGATTTGCGGCAAAAGTCTCGGCATATCGCGCCACAAGCTCATTCGCATACAGGCAATCAAAGCCAGCTTCCCGCAAGCCTTCCGACAGCCCGCCCGCTCCGGCAAATAAATCAACTGACCGCAGCCGCTTCTTGGCCAATGTGCACCCCCGAGAGACCTGTTTTTTTATACAGTAATGCTAGTCGCCCGCAGTCAAACGTGCAAGGGCTGCTAAAGGGTAGTGTAGAGCGCGTACGGAACCTACGAAAGGCCGCGGACAACCTTCCTCGATCGCCATGCAAGTTGACCTTCCAACTCTATAGGTTGCGGCGCGAACCACTTTGTCGATCAGGTCGGCTCTACGCACGAAAAAACTTGCACGGACGCGAGCTACAGTTGCAGCTAAAGCCGCGGTCCTACGAAATGAACACAACGGCGTTAACGGACGGGTGCACACTTCACTCTTTTTCCTCGCCTGCTTCTATCAGCGCCTACTCCTCACTCCCGGAAAGACGCGGCCCAGCCCCGTGCTACTCCTCGTCGCCGTCGGACGCTGTATCACGCATGTACTTCTGCCACTCTTCCGGCAGGGAATACCAGTACGCGCCCAAGAAGACGCTAGCCGTTACTGCGTAACCTAATGCCTCAAAAAACGGGAGCCAGTCAACCGAAGTCAGGTATTCATCCACCCAGCCGAGGACAACAAAAAGGCCGACCGTGAGAATCGGCCAAATTAGAAGAACATTCCGGATGAGCCTCCCTACTGTTGGGGCTGACAGCCGCAATCGTTGTTCGCTTCGAGCCACTTTTGCAGACCTCCTTGAACGAGCGCGCCGGCGAGACCCGCTCGACCGCCTTTTATTGCTGCTTTACCAGTCATCTGTAGATGCTTTGGTCCGGACACGTTCTTCGGACCACCAAAGTAAAGGTAAACGCTACCGACCCCTAACGCGCCGCCGAGCGTGCCGCCGATTACTTGAGCGAGCATAGGGTCCATGCCCGCCTGCTCCAGGGTGTAGGCCGTGCTTCCGGCCAAGAGACCCCCAATGCCACCAGTCCACATGGAGTTTAGAGAAGATGCTACGCCAATTGCGCCGCCCTGAAGCATTGCCTGGTTCTCGGAATTTGCTCCGGTCCAGCCGAAGCCAGCACCGAATATCCCTCCGAGGAGACCACCCAGAATTGCTGACGCAGGATTCTTGCCGACCGCCATAGCACCGGCCAAAAATCCTCCTGCGAAACCTGAGTAAGCCGCAATTTCTGATGCGCTAAGGCAGAACAGCCCGAGCGGATCAACGAAATTAATCGGATCATTATTGACGTAAGCGTAGAAATTGAAACCGCCAACAAATCCAGAAGGGTCTTTGCTTACCCAGCGACCCGTCGCGGGGTCGTAGTCCCTTGCACCAAAGCGTACAAGTCCTGTCGCCTGCTCGACGAGCCCGCCCGCAAAACCAAATGGTTGAAATCCGGGGTTAGTGTCGCCAACGATTTGGCCCCACTCATCATAGTCTATTCGTTGTACGACAATACCCGTAGCTACATCTACGATTAATCGAGGCGAGCCCAGCTCGTCCGAAACAACGCGGTACGTCGATCCATCTTTGACCATGTAGCTTGGCACCGTCGCCTTGTCGCCATATACAAAGCGACTCACCACGTTACCCGATCCATCCAACTCAGCGACCGGGTTCAGATCGTCTTTGTAGAGAAAACCCTGAACCAGTGTGCCATTTACTTTCTTCCCTACACGTCGATTCAGACCATCGTGCAAGTATTCGACCAAGTCTCCACTGGGCAACGCGATTCGTCTTAAATTACCCGCGGAGTCGTAGTCAAAATCGATTGTCTCCGTGCAATTTTTCTTATCAAGGCTTCCATCGGTTGCGTAAGTGAATGTACAGCCGCCGCTTTGCAGTAGGCGATCCTGGTCATCGTAGTTCCCGACGATCACTCCGTTGGTGTGCGTACGATTGCTGTTTGTGTCATACCGATACTCGCGTACCAAAGACCCGTCGATGCTAACCGTCTCGAGCTCTCCGATTTGCGTGTATGTATAGTCGTAGGTCGTGGTTGTACCATTGATGGTTTCGGTTTTGCGCTCGATCCTGCCAAGCGCGTCACGAATATAGTTGACACTAAAAAGTGAGGAACCTGCGACCGCCGTATCAGTTGCCTCGACCTCTCCAAACTCGTTGTAGGCGTGGGCAGTAGACACCACTCCAAGCGAGGTTGCGTCTACAAGTCCATGATTGATATTACGAGTAACCGACATGGATCCCGCTTGCACGAGCAACAAGTCGTCGTCATACCCATATCCAATTGATTCGCCGGCGATGGTCATGGATTTGACAACGAAATTGCTGTCGTAATCCACCGCAACCTGACCATTAACAGCGCCTTGCCAAGCCATCGATTTCTCGAGAAATCCATCGTAGGCGAAGTTGAGGGCAACACCATCGGGACTACTTACGCTTCCCAACTGTCCCGACGCAAGGTAGTCGTAGTCGTAGACTCCGACCGGCGTCTGCTTTGACTCCAGACGTCCATTTTCGGGCGAGTATGTAAACGTTGTCGTCTCACCTCCAGGCCAAACGATACTCTCGGGCTGCCAATCGGGTGTATACGTGTAGACGGTAGATGCACTGCCTGATGAGCCAGCTGGTGGAACGTACTCGCCTAAAAGATCGGCCGAGTTAAAACGCCGTTGGTGAGCCGGGCGGCCCGGTGGAGTAATTGATTCGAGGTTACCGTTCGAATCGTAGCCAAATGTGCCGCCAGTCAGCCCGGAAAGGCTTTCACTAATTATTCGTCCCGCCAAATCGTACTGCACAACTGATACACGTCCTGCTGCGTCGGTAACACTCTCTACCATCCCTTCAGTCGGACCAGAAGTATAATAGCTGTAAGCGGCAGTACGCTTATCCGCTCCCACGCCTTCACTCACCGTTTCTATCGTTCCGTCCGCGTTATACGTGTAGGACATCGGCGCAAGGCCTGATGTTTCGACGCTGGCAACGCGCCCTTCTGAATCATAACGAACGGTTGACGTACGGCCTTCGGGCGTCGTTGTAACAACAGTCCTGCTGGGAACATCTAAAACCACTGTCGTTTCGCGACCGTTGGCAAGCACGGTGTCACGTCCCGCACTTACCTCAAACTCGTCGTGATCAACGGTACGCGACCTAAACGACGTGCTCGTAAGGCCGCTCGGTAGTACCACAGTCTCACTCTGCATGTACGGCGCGAGGAATCCGAAGCGGGGGTCCGGCGCATAATTCTTTTCGTAACGTGTCCCATCCGGCGTCACAGCCACGACGGTGTCGTTATCCGGACGCTCTTTCGTTAACTGACCACCAAATGGATATGTGACAGAGGTCTGCAGATCGCCAGTGTCGCTGTAGCCCACTTGATAAATAGTACTGTGTCCATCCGGCGTCGTCGCCGTCACACTGTGCCCGATATCAGCATCCGTTCTGGTTATGTTTACGCCGCCCGACATAGGTGCGGTTTCAGAGGTTAACCGCCCTCTCGTGTCATAGGTGTATGCGTAAACGTTACGAGCAGGGTCGCGTATCTCTCTAAGCAATGAACCATCGTAATAGTTGAGCTCCCAGTCTTCCCCGGCGGGATTCGTAACCTTCGTAACGTTATTAAAGATATCGGATTGAAGCGTAGTGACTTGCCCACTAGACGCAATTACACGCAGAACACGAGCGTTGTCATCATAATCAAACGTAATGGAGTTGGCGCCAAGCTCTACGATGGCGCTAAGCCGACCAAAGACGTCGTATTCAAATTCCTTTACTGTCTGGCCAAAGTCTGTGGACACAGTGCGCAAATGGCGACCGTCTTTATTGAAGATGTATACTTCCCGTCCATCCGCTGACGGCACAGGCACTTCGCCTACCGCCCTGATTACGGAGTCGATAGGGGACATCCGCACAATCCGTCGGTGCGCCGAAACATAAAGCCCACCATCGGGAGACCATGCAATGTCATTGCCATACACGGATGACTCCAGCGCAGGACGTCCAGACCCCTCGTATTGCGTCCCGCCATTACCCGCAACCGTTTTAATCGTTCCGTCATCCCGGATCATTCTTACGAGGTAGCGCCCGGAATCGTAGAAGAACAAGCGCCCGGACTGATCGAAGGCCATCCTAGCTGGCGAAATTGCGGCGTCAGTGGCTAGTACTCCATCAGCCAGCTCGGCATCCGAACCCCAGCTGCTCGGCGTTCCATTGCCAGCGATAGTCGAAATAATTCCATCAGGATCCACACGCCTGATGCGAACATTGTGAAGCCCGGCAATGTATAAGTTCCCTTCTTCATCGACGGCGACATCGCGAGGCCGGCCTAAACGCGCATTGATTGCTAACCCGCCATCTCCCTCGTATCCACCTTGATATCCGCCCATCCACGTGTCTATTGGGCCGCTTCCAGCGACAGTCCAGATGAGTCCGTCCGTGTCGACACGTCGAATCCTGTGATTTCCGCTATCTGCAATGAACACTGTTCCGTCATTTGCAACAGCAAGCCCCGTGGGATAGTTCAGCCTTGCTTCAGTTGCCGGCCCACCATCTCCTTCGAACGCGCCATCGCCGATCCAGCTCCTCACACCGGCGAAAAGTGTTACTTGGCCATTTGGCCAAATCCTCCATATTCGTTGTTCGCCAGGGTCCGCCACAAAAACGCTGCCATCCGGTCCCAGCGCGATATCTGTGATGTCATCGAAGCGTCCAGGCAACCAATAAACCTTTCCATCAGTCGCGATTCTCCGAACCCCGTGCCGATAGCGAATAGGATCGTATTCAGCCATGTACACTTCGCCAGATGGCGAAACCGCAATCGATTCTGGATCTATGCCGGCATCTTCAGCTGGCGTTCCATCTGGCGTGTAACTACGGAAACCGGTACCCGCAACTCCGCCAGCGAACGACGCGAAGCTGCTCGCTTGCCGCCGTGTGCCATTACCAAGCTGCAAAATGTCGCCGGCCGTTTCGAAATGATGATGACCACTTACCGTCCACCCATTCATTCCAATTGCTTTTTCAGGATTACGAATGAGAATTCTCTTGAGAACCCGCCATGTCATCACAGTTTCACGGGCAGGATCACCCGTCAAAACTCCACCGTCGCCAACGTTGCCAAATCGAGAGGTGTTGCCATAAACGCCTTGATACTCGTACCCGATGCTGACGGTCGCCTCGACGGCACCAACTACGTCACGACCGTAGGCGTCTTTTCCGTCCCACGTGTACTCGAAGATTTGCCCAGGCTCCGGCGGGAAGACCTCACTTTCCTCGACTCCGGCGACGGAGACTTTAACGAGGATGCCTATTAACGATGGCGGCAGATCATCGCCAAGCGGCACTTTGATTTCGCTCCTGGTATTACGACCCCGGACGAGATCACTCCTGTACGTCAACAGATGACTAGTTCCGGTAATGTGGAACTGCTCTCCTAACACCTGCTCTTCAACTTCGATGAAGCACTGCTCCAAAGTGCTGCTGTCGCAACTATCGACCGGATCCTCTTCTTCATTCTGCGGAGCGATGATCGCATCGTCCGGAAAGCCGAACGGCCAGTTGCAGTCATATGGAGTGAAATGGCTAACGGTCACTCGCCAGAATGATTCGCCGGTTTCATAAAGGTCTGCGATTACTCGCAACTCCGCGTCGGTCAGGCCGATTGATAGCCGCAATAATTCGTCATCAGCTTCCCCGTCGCCATCAGCGTCTACCTGTGCGAGTCCATTCGTCTCGCCTAACACTTCCACAACGGTGCCGCTGTCTGTAGGTATCCACGCGCTCTTCGTACGGTCGTACCACCCAAGCGGGACAGCCGTGCCTGCAGGGAAGTTAAGAAAGTTGTCAACGTAGAATGGCAAAGGTTGAGAGAAATCAACACGCGTCGCGCCAGCCTCGATAGCTTCGTCGACGCTAAGTTCTACTGCATATGTATAACCAGTTGTTGGCGGTAATTCACCCGGCATCGCGTTGGGTCCGTTAGGCCCCACTGTGTATTCAGTCGCACGTATACTGACTTCTGGCAACATTTGCTGTGTGCCATCTGGCAACGTCATTGTTGCGGAGGTGCCGGGCGGAACGAGCACTACTGCTTGACGCGAGCCGTCTTGATCTTCGACATGTGAACCCTTTGCGACAGCAATATCTGTTAGTGACGCCAAATCGAGTCGTGTGACAAGCGGATCAAGGCTGATCAACGCGACTTGGTCCATGGTCGCGAATCCATTCCAAGGAATGGACAATTTGCGTTGCGCCGGAAGATGTTGTTCAGACGTGAAGTCCACCGTCAACGTACCTCCGCCGTTTACAGCTATATCAAACTTTCCGTCCACGCGAGACTTGGTATAACCGAACTCCGGATGGTCCTTCACAGTTACAACGACGCCCTCGAGGGGCGCGCCCTCGCGGGTAATGAGTTGACCGCGAATGACGGAAAGGCGACGAGGGCTCAACTTGGTTTCGTCGACGTCAAACTGAACCTGTCCGATTCCGTTGTACAAGAACTCGACGGACTCCGAAAATGGTGTGCTCTCAATGCTCGAAAGCGGTGGTGCGGTTTCAACGGGATCACTCGGGTCCTTCGGACCGGAAACGGGCGGAACCGTCTCAACAGGCGTGCTGCTATTTCCAGCGTCGTCAGTTGCTGTAACAGTGTAAATATCGTCGATAGAACCGCGAACAGCAGCCTTGAACTCGCCATTCGCGTTCGCTGTAACGACAAATTCCTCGCCGGTCGTCTCATTGCGAATAGTGATTCGCGCATGGGGCTCTACGCTGCCGACGGTGCCCGTAATCTCCACCTCGCCGTCTGACAGGGCGGTGACGGATATCGAGCCGAGACTCGGGGGCGCGGGTGGCATCGTGTCGAGCGTAAGTTGGATTAACACTTGCGCTGAATTCGTCGCGCGATCTGTCGCCTTTATGCGCCAAGAATTGAAACCTTCCTGGGTTTCGAGATTCATTGAGAATGCGTGATTGGCATCTAGCGGAATAACTTCCCCATCCAGAGACAATGTCGCGAACTCGCTGACCGACCCTGCAAGCACTTGTTCGGGCACGTTTGTGATAGAGCCAGATTCCGGCGATGAAATCGTGAGCTCGGGTGGCACGGTGTCAACCGAAAAGCGCAGATCTTCCGACCGGCCTTCGTTCCCCGCATAGTCTTCCACGGTCACAGATAGCGTCAGGTACCCGTCTGAGATTTCGGCGAGTGGCTCACAGGTCGCTTCGTCTGCCGTGGCGTTGCAAGAACTTTGTACCGGCTCACCTTCTACAAACAGTTGAATGCTGCTCGGGTCCACGCCCGTTCCAACGTCGTTATAGGTGAGGGAGACGACGGGCGTACTGTTGTTTGTGTAAGACTCAGCTACCGGACTAACAATCCATACTTCGGGAGGAACATCGTCCACCTGCATGGTGCCGCCGACTATCGGCCCATTCGGACGCGCAAGTGATCTCGCAGCCAGCAATTGGCCGTCGATCGATACGTTAAACAACTCAACGCCCATCACGAGCCAGGCGCTGCCGTCCCGCGGATCCGCCCACAAGCTATTAATGCGGCCAGCAGCGCTGAACTTGATCGGAAGTAATCCAGAAATAAGCGGTTGTATTGCGAGCGTCTGCACGCCCTGCGCATTGAGGTGCTCGACGTAAAGGTTGCTCACGAGCCAAACACCGCCGCGACCGTCGTCCGCTAGATAGCGGACATTCCCAAGGTCGTGGGGCCAGGGAGCGGCTACAGCGGGTCCATTGGAGGGTAATCGCACGACCCGGTCTTTCGTTGCTGCCCACACTCCACCGCCGTGGCGAGCCGTGGCAATCGCTTCGACGCGATCGAGTCCAGTCTTCGAGATCCGACCGCTATGGTCGAGTCGAACAAGTTCACCTTTTGAAAGCACCCACACGGCCCCACTCTCGGTGTCAACAACCGGAGCTGTCTGGATCCCGTTGAGCCGGAACGAGGCAATGTGCTGGCCGGTGACCGACATTTGAAAGAGCTCGTTCGGCGTTGCGACCCAGACGAAACCGCGTTTGCCGTCCACCGCCAACCCGACGGCGACCTGCTTGGTTAGCTCGACAGGCTCGGAGAATACGAGAGACCCTTCATTCGTCACCGCATTTAAGCCAAGTCTATCGACGTACCAAAGAATACCCGTGAGTTCGTCGATGGCCAGCGCGTGAGCGTTGTGGGCAGCTAGCTCACTCTTGGTCTCTAAGCTCCCGGTATCGATACGCGATAACAGGCGATCCTGCAGCACCCACAGGTTCTCGTGGGAAGCCGGCTGAGCATTCTTCTCAGCGGCATTACTCAGCGATGGGAAGGATTTGATCGGAACTGGGGAACCAGAGGCAAACGGTCCGTATACATAAAGAGTCAGAAAAACGCCGCAGAAAACCGCTAAACCTTTCGGCCCCAGATTTGATCTCATGATTTATTCCCCAGTAAGTCGGTCGTTCTTCTTTCGGCTGCTCTGCGCCTTTTGAGTGCTTTTAACACCAAATATGACAAATGGGAAGCAAAAACCCAGTATCGGTTTCGGCAAGGAAAAGGCGCTTGTATACGAAACACCTGAATGAATCCTGTATTCGATCATTCAGCAACCCAGTTTCAGCCACCCATCCATTGGGTTCCTGGGGATCAAAAGGAGCAAGAGGAATGGCGCACCTGACCATCACGTATGACCTGAACAACCAAAAAGTTCGATTCGTGGACGAGGATGGCGGAGTACATAGAACAGTATTCCTTCGCTCACTCATTCATTGAAACGAACAAGTCGCCGCAAGCTGTCTTTGGTGAAATTGGCGCGATCGGAGTCATAGACGGCAACGACAACTGCCTTATCTGTCCGTCCAGCAGGCTAATCGTCGGTCGAAATGATCAAGAAGTTATTGACTGGCTTAACAGCGAAGGTCTGGCGTAAGAACCGAGCGGACGGCTAGCGCACCATCGAAGCCGTCAAGGGTGTCGAAGGCAAGCGCCTTACCTGCCGCAGGCCTATTACTTTGAATGGTGGTCCGCACCTTTGTGCGCAACGTAAGAATCGTTGAAGTGTTCGCTAAAAAAGAAAAACCGGCTTACTTAGCCGGTTCTTTCTTCTTGCGACTCTTTATCTTTGGCGCGGGTTTCAAGCAACCGCGTCACCACTTCCTCAAAAGACGATGTTGCTGGCTCATTGCTTGGTTTCCCATCAGTTTAGATACTGACCCGCAGCCACGCGACCGATGCGCTGAATGGCTTCTGTTTCCTCCGTGCGAAATATAGACACGCCATCAAGATGATTCATCGCCGAAGTAAGGCGCTTCTGTGAGACAGACTTAGGTGTTTCCAAAATAGCGGCTACATAGCACTTGTACTCAGACTCATAGCGAACAACCATGTGCATAAATAACGCCTCCATCACTTTTGCGTCACTTGTGCAAAGGAATACCGCTGTGAGAGGTCGATCGTCAGCGCGTAACACCAAGTCTGGAGAATGCTCACTCAGGCCTTCTGGAAGTTCTGGCTTATCCTCAACCGCAATCTTGTCCTTGTACTGCCGCTGCATTTCCGCGATTACGTCATAACGAAACGTATTTTCGGCGCGCTCTTGAGCCATAAACAGTATGTCTTGCACACGCAGCAAAAACGCCACAAAACGAAGCGCTGCTTTCGGCACTTCATTTTCTAATAGCGGACCAATAGTTAGCCCTAAATCGTCATCGACGCTCGCGCCAAACAGCGAAAGTAGCCCCTCAAATACCTCGTTCCGCTGCGGATTATTTAGGTTAGCGCCCTCGGCATCTAGTATCGCCAGCGTTAGTCCATCGTCCTGGATTCGGTAGCAGCCGTTCTGATCGGGGCCAAATACATAAAAACCAAGAGGATCGCCGTTGTAGTTATCAAAACCAGTTTGCACAGCGTAGCCACGGCTAATCTTGTTAACCTCGATCTCCTCGCAAAAGGCTGTGCAAAGTTCTTTCTTCATATCTCGGCGTCAAACATGTCGTCCGTATCTGGCGGCTCATCGTGAGGGACATAAAAGAAGTCTAGAGCCTTCCGCATAGCATTGCTCTCTTTAATGCCGAAGTTCATTCGTCGGTGTGGCTGCCGAGGTGGCGGGATGCGACCGAAGCCACAGGCTCGGAAACCGATCTTTGCCGAGGGAACGGTGAGAACACTTGAGTTCCCGCAGCAGGAATGAAGGTGCCAACCGGGATGCGTGGCCTCGTAACTCAGGGCTGCCAACATGCGCATCCGGTCTCCATCGACCATGCCAAGGTGCGCAATATACTTTGGTAATCCGTAATTCACTATGACGAGGATCTTAAATTCTCGCCCAAGCGCGTCAAACGTGGCGAGCCGCCAGCGGTATGTTCCCGGAACCTTAAAAGCGCGCCCTTTGCCTGTAGGCCAAACGGTCTTGGGCGAAGGGCCACTTTTCCACTCCTTCCCAATATCAACGTTCTGCTTCGTCGCCCGGATTATGTCCTTAAGTCGCATCCGTAGAGATTAGCAGGGTTTATGGAAAACCGCGCCCAATTTGTGCGACGCGATATCACGCTTTGTTACCTCTAACATGTGCCGCTTGAACCCCTCATTCGTCCCAGTTTCCAATTGGAAACCAGGCAAGCAGAGGTCTGAGCTACACCCGGCAATTCATCACAGAAGCTGGATTATCGAAGTCTGACCGCCCGCCTCGCATTGCGCGGGCCGAGCTACAAAATCTACCTTCCCCCCCCCCCCGGTTTCCAATTGGAAACCAGAACAAGCGAAGCATTTGCGCCGCCAGCGGGGATTCATCAGTCAGACGCTGGACATATCAAGTTCAAGAGTTATCGAAATCTAGAAATCACGTGTTGCTCAGGGCCGAGCTACTAAATCCACGTTCCTTTCAGTTTCCAATTGGAAACCAGGCCAAGCTGAAACAAGCGTGGCGCTAACTGAAATCGGAAGGGTGGCTCCTCGTTCCAAATCGACAACCGTGACAAAAATTCGGGGCCGCCAATACTGCAATGCTCTTACTCTCGAATCACTGTTATTCGCGCTAGACGCACATACCGGTTCTTATTTGCAAGAGCACATCAACCACCAGATCTTCTTTCCCCTCAGCAATCAGCACCAACGGCACTTCCCCTCCCAGAGCGTCCACAGGAGACGTCAACCAACGCGCCGCATTTTGCTTACTTCTAAAGATAGTGAGAAGCATCGCGATCTGTTCATTGTTACCCCGAAGATGTTCGTGTGCTGCAAGACCAATGCTAACCCGTTCAGCCTCATTCTCTCGGAACCTCCGAGAGAGCTGCTGCATTAAACCGTGCTTAGCCATCATACAAATTTTGCGCCTCTAGCTATTCGCCACGCCATCTACCATGACCATTGAGGAACTCGATTATCTCGGCGCCCTGCTTCAGCGTGAAGCCCTCATTTCGGTCACACCATATCAGGCGATTAAAGATTTCCGCATCTTTAAAATGATCATCCAGGTCATCTATCGCAACCCAGTCCTCAATTTTATGATCCTCAACGTACTCAAGAACTTCTAATCCCCGATTCCAGTATTCAGCGTAATTCGTAGTCCCCACTATGCGCGCGGAGACATCGACTGAGAATAGTGCTCGGAGTTGCGATAAGTTCATCGTATTGCGCCAATCACTCGATATCACTATTTCTACACTATCCATTACACCGCTTGCCCTCAACGCGTCTTCAAACACGTCTCGACGTGAAAGCTGCCTACTATCGCCAACCGTCAGGCACCCCTGAATATCAAGAAAGATCGTTTTCATGCTCTTGTGTGCCCTGAGTCTTTTAGCGCTCACGTGGTACTAACTTGACCACGCGGGCAGAATGACTTTTTTCCTTACTATTCTTAACTCGACTATATGCCATTCGCCACTTTTCAGCGTCTCGCACGGCGCGCTCCCTGGCCTTAAGGTGGACAACAACTTCTGCAAGCGCGTGATGAAGCTCCTCTTGCAAGTGAAGCACTCTGTCTCTCAACTTACTAACAGCGCCGTGCGCTGTAGATTCCGGACGCGCCTTAGATCGCCCTAAAATCAAGTCTCTAACTCTTGGATAGGGCGAATCAATCTGCGAAATAAGCGCTCTCGAACGCTTCGCCTCCAAAGCCACATTCGAAAACGTCAGCTTAAGCTTTCCTTCCGCTAACTTTTCTTTTAACGCCTTGTTGCGCGGCTTGCCAACGCGAAGGCGCTCAATAGCCTCAACGAAATCAGACTCAATAATATTGGAAGCTTGTCCAGCATGCTTTCTACCCATCAACGGCCTCCGTAACCAACGCATCAAGCCTTGACATGTCCCAACCAAGTCTCTTCAAGAAGGCCCGGCTTTGCATTGCTCGCTTCTTAAATACCCAGCAAGTATCCGCCTTCCCATTCCTCTCTGCGCGCACGAATGCAGACATATAATTAACATACCGCGCCTCCCAAAACTTGCCGTGACGTCGCTGCACCAGAAAGCAGTCACATCCAGCACAAAGCGTTGGATTCCTTGTTGAGATGTTGGGGATGCCCTTTGGCACCAGTGCATCGGTATCAACTTGGTGACATTTCATTTTGTGCGGCTGGGTCGGAATACAGACTCCATGAGTGTCAAAAAACATCTTTATTTCTTTTACATCGTGCTCTCTCAATATGCTAACCAGCATTTCGCTGGGAGTCTTACCTCCAATCTCCTTTTGGAGTCGTTCCACGCTTTCCTGCATTCTATCCCACCGCTTGCCGGCAAATGCGCCGCCTTTCAAAGCGTCTAACATCAAAAGCCCGGACTGTTGAGCACGGACCGACTCAAGGTCAAACTTTTGAATGGAATTCAGAACATATCCTTTTTCACTCATTGCAAGCGACACATGCTTGAACTGCTGCTGGATCGCTGGCAACAACGTATTATCAGTATCGAATATGAACTGCGCGAACGACTTCCTGAACTGATGGGATGATATGCACTGCCCTTTCATTTCTTTCCAGACCGACAAATCATTCGCGCCGATACCATTTTTTGAAGTATCAGGAATGGGGCCATAGTCGATTTCTCTTGACGCAAATCGCTTTAGGTCTCGAACCAGGGCGTTTGCATCCGCAGGCCTAATCGAATCTGCAGAGCTTGGAAAGCCATAAGGGTTGGAAAACGAAATAAAGAGAGCATCGATCCCCGCCATCTCTCGCCACGGGCGGTAAAGTCGATCAAGTATTTGGATAGCTAAAACCGGCAGGGGAATATCCTTGCTTCCTTTTGGGCGCATCCCAAGCAGCCAATCTTCGCAAGCATTCCCGTTCACTGTCTTACTGAGCTCCGTACTCAATAAGAATAGTTCGTACAAACCGCTCGCACTCTCTTCGATGTGCACGTTTACGGGAAAGCCTTGCTCGTCAACTCCTGCTTTAATACCGCAGATCTCGCTGATTCTCATTCCCGTCATGCCTTGAATTATGATATGGCACGCAGTTCGTAGACGAGACGAAAGCCTTCGGACAACGTTGAACCGCCTTAGCGGGTCGTCGACATTCTCTGTTCCGGCGACTGAAATTCGTGGATGCCATGCTTCCGCTTCGCCAGGTAAAGTATGAAAACTAAATCTATCAACAAACCTTCGCCGCGCGAGTTTCAGCTTGTTGCGATACTTGTCTTCAACTTCGGAACAGAATTCTAGCTCGTGAACACCATGGAATAGATTGACGATGTCTTCTGACGGTAGACCTAGCAGCCGTGCTGCAGCGTTAAACAGCGGCACCGCAACCTCGTCGGGAATAGCTTTTATTCGAGAGCGTGCTTTCGTAGCAATCGAGGATACAATCGACTGCGTCGTCTCGTCGTGAAACGGCGCGGTCGGCATCGGCTTGATACCGGCTTTTTCTAGCTCTCTACGTTGCCGCCAAAGATGTTGAAAAATCTTGAGCCTGCAGGCGACTTGATGTTCCCCAATTCCGTTCTCGCTATCTAGCCGCCGCCGGTTCGAGGCATCGTCCTCCCATAAGGCTCCCACAAGAATATCCGGCAAATCTTCGACAAATTCCGCGATATCTCGCGGTCCTAATTCATGCGGCAACGATCTACCAGTGAATACCATCCACTTCGCCACGTCGCGCAACCCAGAGGAGAAGTTACTAACGGAGCCAGCAGAAAGGGCTGTCCCTCTCTCATTGGGCGCGTACATTAGGCTAATAAGCAGCCGCTTCATCCAATCCAACATTTGAGAATGGGCTGGTGCGGTAAGTAGCTCGCCATCTGGAAGCATCACTGCCCAAGTTATAAGCGACGCGGATCTTTTTTGCCCTGGCGTCTGATGTGAGAAATACCAATGGTCGTCGCTCCAACGACTTTCATCCGTCACATAGATGTCTTGTATATCTTTGAACTCCATCTCATGAAGATGAGCCAGACCGCGTTCTGCTGTTATTGCCATTTACTCACACTACATTCGGCAGTTGGATTTCGTATCGGGACGCTTGCTCGAGAACGCTTAACGGTACCTGCTCAAGAAGCAAACCAAGCGACTTAAGGACGCCTGACCACTGGTCTACCCAAGTTCTAGAGGACATCAAGTGAGCGCTCTGATAAATGGAATCTCTCAATGCGAGATAGTGAGCGACAGCTGAGTGACTGCTTATATTGGCGGCAGCGAGAGGGCAGCCGGGACACTCTCCGTAAGCGCTGCACAGGACCCCCTGTTTTTGGCCCGGTCGAGGACTATCAAACGGATCCAGACAGTAGAAGCCGGGCGTAGCCGCGGATTTATCGTGACTAAACGGTTCAGCTCTGGGGTCGATAGCTCCCTGAGATATCCTCCACCGATCCCGCAAGAGGAATACCTCTCCGAGCCGCTCCAGATATCGAGCACGTGTACCCGCGGAAGTGTAGTGCTTCCACGTTGTATTGGGATCAACGTGCTGCCCCAACTCTTTGGCCACGGTGATGTCTCCTGTAGCCTGGTGCGCCTCGTCTAGAACAGTGGTTCGTAGTTGATTTAGCGCGAATCGTGTTATCCCGTGATCTTTACAAAAGTTAGTCAGGGCACGGTCCCAGATTCCTGTGCCGGACTTACGACCTGAATCACGAAAAGGCTTCGGTTTTTTCTCTCCGTTTACTTGGCAATAGATGAACAGATTATCTTTGTAACTCGCACTCGCTGATGTTCTTGTTCTCTCCGTCCATTCCAAGACGAAATCAACGATAGCTTGCATGCCAAGTCGGCTTGTCGGACTGCACCTCCACTCTTCCAGCGTTGGTCCGGCAGGAATCGTGCGCGCGAAGTCGCTTTTTGCTCGGCCTTTTAACAGTCTGACCCGTAGCGCTGGGTCGCCAAGGCGATCGGCGGGCGCTAACTGATCCCTTTTGAAACCGAGAACACTGTCAGCATTTCCGGCAGTAATCACGGAAAACAACAATATAAATGGCACGAGGTGTCGCGATTGGGGGTAAAGATATCGTCGTAGTTTTAACGATCGGTGGATATTTAGTACCGCATATCCGAGCGGATAGTCCTCTTCTATTAACTTACTGGCATCCGGAAATATTCCTTTGTAGCGACGACTCAATTCGGCAAGGCATACGTTGAAGTCTCGGTAATCCTTACTGCCTTCACGGAGTTTTCTGTTTCCATCATCCAGCAGTCGCTTCCCCTCAAACCACTCATTTATGTGTTGAGCAGCTTCCTTTTCGGCCGCCGCGCTGATAGACCGAAGGTGCTCGAGCGAAAGCCGAGCAGTCGGATTATTCCTAGTTTGTCGGCCCGGCCATATGTTTTCTGGGATAGCCGCCCGCGCCTTAGCGGCTTCTGTCGCGTATTCACGGTTAGCCCGTAACTGATCAAGAATCAGTTTGATGACGGAAAAATGTTTTGCCCTCGTATTCTCAGCCCATGGGGCGCCGCTACTTACTCTTCTGCAATTTAACCAACGAATAAAAGAAGCAAAAAAGGCCTCGTTCATATCGACTAGCCGACATTCGGTCGAATCTGTTTCTTGCAAAAAAGTGAGGATACCTCGTCGAAACTGGGCAACCCTTTCCTCTCGTGTAGCGGGTGAGCTCGAGGAACCAATAAGACGGCATAGCCCGACGCCTAAAGGGGTGACAAGATTTGGGTAACGCGCAAGGTCAGAGATGTTCAGTACCTGGCGTGCTTCGTGAGGTTTCGACACAGCAATTGCGAGGTGCGGCCTACCTTTCTTGTTGGACTCAACCAAGTAGGCGCTTCCTCCATGCATAGACGGTATCGTCTGGATCTTGCGGCGAGCTTCGGCCTGATCAACGACAGCGCTTGCAACAGACTTGTGCAGCTTCTTTGTCATCACACGCCAACTAGACCGCGAACGTCCACGTTCTTTTCGAACTCGCCGAATAGCTCGACGTAATGTAGGTATGTGTCAATCGTCGTAGTCATGCTGGTATGGCCCAATTGACTTGCTATAAGCTTCCAAGGCTCAGCATTTCCCAGCTCCCTCTCGACCCAATACGTCCAGACAGCGTAGCTGTGCCTCAGATCATGAAAGCTGTGGCGTGCTGCGCTCCTTAAATCGCCGGCCTTGGTTAAACCTGCGGCGACGCAGTTTTTTTGCATGACTTCTTGCATCGTACGCTTTGACAACGCGTTCCCTGCAGATCGGTGGCCGCGCTCCACGACGAACAATGACGCGTGGTCCCTGAGGCCCTTCGACTCGAATAGAACTCTCCTCTCGTCATTGATGTAAGCCTGAACTTCCAGGACCAACCAATTCGGTATCCGAATAGTTCTTTGTTTTCGCCCTTTTCCAGTGATCGAGATTTTCTGATAGGCACCGGGTGCCTTTGGATTCGGGAACAGCGTGTCGAACTGATAACGGGTTAGGGACGCCACTTCCTCCACACGCATCCCGGTCCAGAATGCGGTGTCAATAATTAAACGATCCCGAGACCGTCTGTATTGTTTAGTGCGGCTATCTATTTCCGATGGTAGAGGGCCCAGTTGTTCGCAGAGGCGAAGATAAGCTTCGCGCGTTAGGGGACGGAGACGTTCGTTTCTTTGTCGCTCGCGTGGCAATAACCTCACTGCCGAACTTGTCTTTGTCGCGTACGTTCGGCTTCCAGATCTAATATGTGCGAGCGCGTCGCGATCTAATGATATTCGCGTCCTCTCTCGAACTTCCGGGTCACTAACGATTGTCCCGCAGTACAGGCCTCGTGCACTTGCGTAGCGATAAAAATTAATAACGAATGTCATTCGCTGACGAACGGTGGAGGAACTGAAACACTGATGGGTGCGCGGCGACACAGAACCAAGAAACGCGTCCCGATAACTCTCCAGATCGTCTAAAGACGCGTCGCGCCAATCTACTATTTCGACCGCCACGAGGAACTCAAGCCAACTGGCTAGCGCGTAGGCGACCGCCTTCCAGGTGTTCGTCGATGGCGTCCCACCGCTGCGAACGTACTGTTCGTCAATAAAAAGGGTTGGAGTTTCAGATACGCGCATGGACGGCATCCAGAAAAGAGCCGGCTGTCCAGGTGCGACTCCCTCAATCGATGTACGGTTTACGAAAACAAACACTTTTTGATCTTGTGCTTCCATGTTGGATGCCTGGTCCGTCACTGCGCATAACGTAGCAAAGTATAGTTAACACAACCACTGGTGTTTTATACAGCTCAGTGGCATGATCCTTTCAGCAACAACTGAGTCCCATAGAAGATGACGTCGGATTTGTTTCCAGATTTGAATGCGCCGAATCAAGGACTAAACATTCTTGGCGAAGCGGTGCTATTGCGCGGCTACGCGGTTAGTAAGACAAAAGAGATCGTTCGATTGGTGACGGAAGTAGCAGAACGGTCGCCATTCCGCCGTATGCAAACACCTGGTGGTTATTGGATGTCAGTTGAAACAACGAGCTGTGGGAAGCTCGGTTGGACAGCTGATAGGCATGGTTATCGGTACTCCTTAACAGACCCTACGACTGGTTACCCCTGGCCTGGAATGCCGAACACTTTTGCCGTCCTAGCCGAAGAAGCGGCGGCTGAAGCTGGCTTTTCTCGTTTTAGGCCGGACAGCTGTTTAATAAACAGATACTCAGTAGGAACAAAACTATCGCTCCATCAAGATAAAGATGAAAGCGAGATGTGTCATCCGATCGTGTCGGTGTCCCTCGGCATTCCTGCCACGTTCTTGTTCGGTGGAAAACGTCGGTCAGATGCGGTGCAGAGAGTCTTGCTGGAAAGCGGTGACGTGGTAGTTTGGGGAGGAGCGAAAAGGATGCATTACCATGGGATTGCACAGTTGAAGGCCAATCGCCACCCGTTGCTGGGCGAACTTCGGCTGAATCTTACTTTTCGAAAAGCTCGCTAGCACAACCCGGTCGTTCGAAATCTCTATTGCCATCAGGAAAGTGTTTCGTGCATTTCTACATCGACGAAAGCGGACATACCGGTCTTCACCTGTTCGACCGAAACCAACCAATGTTGTACTACGGAGTATTATCAAGCCCGTGCAGTGTTGATCACCTAGGGATTTCGTTTGTAGAAGATGCATGTCGAAAGCTGGGCGTGGAACGGTTGCATGCGAACGACTTGGGGAACAACGGAATCAGCGAGATTGGCCATGACCTCTTCAAACTGCAAAAAAGGCTTGATCTACGATTCGATCTCTTTAGAGTTGCAAAAGCAGACCACGCGGTAATTTGCTTCTTCGATCAAGTTTTCGACCAAGGGGTCAATCCGGCGGTCCCGTGGACTGGGTACTGGACGCCTCTGCGCTACATCTTGCTATTTAAAATTGCTTATCTATTCGACGAAGAACTCGCCGAACGCGCGTGGAAGGCAAGAACCGATTTGAATCGGGACCGAGCAAATGCATCATTAGTGGAAATATGCTCATCGCTACTTGCACGAGTTAATGCGCTCCCTGATGCCCGATCAAGAGAGGTCATAAGCGATGCGTTAACGTGGGCAAGAGAAAACCCTGAAGAAATAATCTACAGCGTTATTGATAAAGACCACTTAAAACAAGTCTCACCTAACCTCGTTGGCTTTCAACTTGTTCTCAAGGGAATTTCTTCACGCTGCAAAAAGCGAAAACAAATTGCTCAAAGAATAGTCGCTGATCGGCAATCGGAGTTTAACAAGTCTCAAGAAACCCTTATCCAACTGTATCAAAGGATCAAGGGCGAGGTGTTGGAGATGGGGCCTGGACTTCCAGAGTTGGATTTGAAGGGACTACCAAGCTTGAACATGGAGTTTAGCGCTAGCGCTGATAGCGCCGGGCTTCAAATAGTTGATTTGTATTTGTGGAATTTCAAGCGGCTACTGGAGGGAAAAGAGATCTGCGCGGAAATTATGCCGACACTAAAACAACAAATGTTGCGCGGTATAACTGACGAAGTATCTCTTCATGCGCTAGCCCATCGATGGGGGGCCGTGTTTGCGTCACTGCCTGAACCAGAAGAAGGCCAACTTAGCTTCGTTGAAGAATTCATGCGCCAACAAGAAGAGCGGCGACAATTCGCCATGAAACGATCTCGGGAAGAAATTTCCTAAGGACGCTCTTCAAGGAGTCCGATCACCAGAATGATCTTCTTCAACGGTTTTCTCGGATTCTCGTTGCTTGCTTACAGCTGTCTTCGGCGACACGAGAAGCTGGAGCGCTTCTTCAACGTTAATCGACTGCTCTCCGTATTGACTCCGACGAGTTTGAGCAAAAAGCTGTCGCATCGTCCATACGGTTCGATAACTCAACTGTAGCTCGACGGTTAAGTCCTGCAGAGTGGGCTTCCGGTGTCGCTGAACTTCAATCACCGCAAGCGCCGCCCATTTACTTAATGGCACCCTCGTCCGTTCCAGAATCGTTCCGACAGTGACGGTAAACTGTTTACGGCATCCATACCGGCCACACTTATAAAGCCCGGCCCTACTGCCTTTACCTCCAACTATCCAAGCCTTGTCTACCTCACCACAATGAGGACAAACCGGCCCATGGGGCCAGCGAAGGCCCTCAATGTGGTGTCGAGCCAAACCCTCATCAGACAATAGAAAGGCTGTCCAATCAAACACGGCGTCGCTCCAACTTCAGTAGTATCCGCGCCATGTCCACCGCGGCAATAACAAAGTTGCCAGCCGAAAAAAATACTCGACGGCGCTCTGGCCGGCAACGCTCTGCACCGCACATAACGTGTTCGCAACCTCGATAAGGATTGATCGACTGCTCGAACGGAATATCCGGCGAGCGGTTGCGCGTGATGATCGTGCGCGCACGCTCCGGCCGCACTTCCGTTGCGACGCTGTCCGGCACCGTTTCAATGTCGCGCACGCGCACCGTTTCGGCGAACCGTCCGGCGGGATTCAGTGTTGCGCCGCGTCCGCGGCGGTAATGGCGTTCATGTTCGGACATGAAGGCATTGTTCTCGCTGCAGTTACACGACGCAAGCGCGCACTTCCGGTGACTGGAAGTCACATCGCAGTTTTGCACTGAAAATGGCAGACTTGTGCATCACGGCAGCCATTCTCCCGAGGTAAATGCATGAGCTTCTTCACCGATGTGTCCCGGCGCGGCGGAATCGTTCTCGCCGTTGCCGGCATCCTTTTGCTGCTGTTCCTGGCGCTCGGCTGGTACTTCTCGCGTACACCGGACGTGCAATGGATCGATAACGAAGTGAACGGCCAACCGGCGCCGGTGGGTTACGCTAGCGCGTCGGCACTGATTGCGGTTGTCGAGACGCTGCTCGAAAAGCCCGGCGGTTATCTCTCCAACGACGTGACACCGCCATCCGTGTTTCTCGACAACATCCCGAGCTTTGAATACGGCGCCGTCATCCAGGTGCGTGATTTCAGTCGCGCGCTGCGAAATGATTTCACGCGCTCGCAGACGCAATCGCTTGAAGACCGTGATCTGGCCGTCGCCGAACCGGCGTTCAACTTCAATCACCGCTCCTGGCTCCTGCCGCGTACCGAATCCGAATACCTGGACGGATTGAATGCGGTGAAGCGTTACCGCGTGCGGCTTGTCAACGACGAAGCGGAGTTCTTCGCGCGCGCCGACAACCTGCGTAACTGGCTCGCAACGGTCGAAAAGCGCCTCGGTGATCTTTCGCAACGTCTGACGGCGAGTGTCGGGCAACGCCGTGTGAACACGAATCTCGCCGGCGATCGTCCCGCGACGGCGACGTCAATCGAAGCGAACGACGTGCTCGTCAAAACGCCGTGGCTTGAAATCGACAACGTCTACTACGAGGCGCGTGGCAGCGCCTGGGCGCTGATACATTTCCTGCGTGCGGCGGAACTCGATTTCGAGAAAGTGCTGCGGGACAAGAACGCGACCGTCAGCATGCGACAGGTGATCCGCGAACTGGAAGCGACACAGCAATCACTGATGAGTCCTGTCGTCCTGAACGGCTCCGGCTTCGGGTTGTTCGCGAATCATTCGTTGGTGATGGCGTCGTATCTTTCACGTGCGAACGCGGCGGTCATCGATCTGCGCGAGCTGCTCGGAGAAGGATGATGAATTGTTTGAAAGCGACTTTATGGAAGTGAGAAAAGCCGGGGACTTCCCGGCTTTTTTTCTGAATCTGAATTTCGGTTTGGCCTTTCAGTGACTGTAGGGACTGCCGCGCGAAGGAATGATGCGATCGGTACGGCGTCGCCCCGAAAGCGTCGCGCGTGCCTCGCCGCTCATTCGCCACTGCCTGGACTCGAAACGTTCGTCCAGCGGAGTTTCGGCAACGTGATTGGTGTAGTTCGACAGGGTTTTCATCGTGACAGCCAGAATCACATCGAGCACGTTCGCCGGTTCGAATCCTGCGGCAAGGAACACGTCGACGTCGTCCTCATCAAGCCGGCC